>JACCDY010513222.1_pt1 | contig 12250 bp, 10 predicted proteins | sample 7446391 | NCBI WGS metagenome assembly JACCDY01 (sample SAMN15323451, study PRJNA562643) | freshwater metagenome | isolation source: river surface water | place: USA:Blue River Watershed | collected 2017-08-18 | reverse complement strand
AATTAATCGCTCACATGCTTGATAAATCATTTCTTCAGGTTTTGTTCCCTTATTTTCTAATGCAGCTTTAGACATTTTTAAGCATTCATTTCTTGTCATGCCTTTAAGTAAACCACTTAATAATTCGGTTGTGAGTTCCTCCTGAATTATAAGTCGCGCTGCCTTCTTATCACTTAAGTATTTTGCGTTATAAAACTGATGATTATCTACAGCAAAAGGGAATGGCACTAAAATACTAGGAATTCCCGCTGCCGAAAATTCAGATACCGTGAGGGCGCCAGATCTTGCTATGACAAGGTCTGCCCATTCATACACTTTTTCAATATGGTCCAAATAAGACCTGCAGTCGGCTTTAATGCCACATTTTTTGTAATTTACTTTTAATTCTTCAAAATGCTTCTCACCAGATTGATGAATGATGATGGGTCTATCCTTAAGATTGATTTGTTTAATACTTAAAGGAATCGTATCGTTAAAAAATTTAGCTCCCAAACTACCGCCTACTATAAGTAATCTTAAAGGGCCTTTTCTATTCTTAAATCTTTGGACTGGGGATTTGATTTGTCTAATTTCATCTCTTACTGGATTGCCAATCTTATGAGAGGCTCGTATTAATTTAATAGGAAACGCGGAATATATTTGTGTTGCGATCATTGCTAATAATTTATTGGTAAGGCCTGGAATCGAATTTTGTTCATGCACAATGAGTGGCTTACCCATAAGCCTCGCCATAAGGCCGCCCGGAAACGAAACATAACCACCCATAGCAATTACGACATCTGGCTTTTCTTTTTTAATTGCTTTTGCACATTGTATTAATGCGATTAAGAGCTTAAATGGAAGCTTTAACCAACTCAAAAGGTTTTTACCTCTAACGCCAGTAATGTCAATCATCACTTTTTGATAGGGCTTTTTATCGATCAATTTATTTTCCATGCCATGAGTAGTTCCAAGCCATGTGATTGACCAACCTTTAACTTTTAAATAATCGGCGATCGCAATGCCCGGATAGATATGTCCTCCGGTACCTCCTGCGATAATCAATATTTTTTTATTCGATTTCACGTATTTAAATTCCTCTTAAGCCCCTTCGATTTTCCCAGTCAATCCTAAGTAATATTGCAAGCGCAATCATATTGGCTAGTAAGCCGCTGCCGCCATAAGATAAAAGTGGTAACGTTAATCCCTTTGTAGGGAGAAGCCCCATATTCACACCCATATTCATAATGCCTTGAACACCAAACCAAATACCAATACCCTGTGATAATAATGCAGCATAATAATTTTCGTTTATGATGGCTTCCTTGGCGATTCCAAAAGCACGAATCACTAACCAAGAAAATAATCCAATAACAACGAGCACTCCAACAAAGCCAAGTTCTTCAGCTAAAACCGCTAAAATAAAATCTGTATGCGGCTCAGGTAAATAGAGTAACTTCTCAACACTCCCTCCTAGTCCCACACCAAACATTTCGCCTCGACCAAAAGCCATTAATGAATGTTGTAGTTGGTAATTTTTTGTTAATGAATCTGACCAAGGATCTAAAAAGCTTAATCGACTGGTGCGATAAGTCGCGGCATGAATAATCCCCCATATTGCAGCAGGCGATACAAAGAGCAACCCCAATAGAATATTTTTATTAATTCCACCTAAAATTAAAATTAAGGCAGCAATGACAGAGATGACAGCAAGTGCACCGAAATCTGGTTCTTTAATTAACAACAGGCCTACAACAACAATCGCTGAAGCCATGGGTAAAAAGCCTTTTAAGAAAGTGCCAATTTCTTTAGATTTTCTCAATACGTAATCAGATGCATACATCGCAACGAATAACTTCATGAATTCTGAAGGCTGTAAATTAAATACAATCAGTGAAAGCCACCGACGACTTCCATTTACTTTATGTCCTATTCCAGGAATTAAAACCAAAATAAGCAAGAATAGTCCAATTAAAAATAAATAAGGCGAGGCTCTTTGCCACCAGCGAATGGGAATTAAAAAGGTAATAAATCCTGCAATGGTACCAATACCAATAAATAAGGTTTGTCTAATTAAAAAATACGAGGAAGAATTTCCAAATTTTTTTGCAGTCTCAGCCAGAGCAATCGATGATGAATATACCATCACAAGACCTATCCCAATTAAGATCATAGACACCCAAAATAAACCATGATCAAACGATGGCTTATCAATCATAGATTTATTAGAAAATTTATCTAACATGACTCTCTTTTAGCTTTTTTACGCAAGCCTTAAAAAGATTGCCGCGCTCTACATAATTTTTAAACATATCTGTGCTAGCGCACGCTGGAGACAATAAAACAACATCACCCGTTTTTGCTAACTCAAAAGATTTATATATGGCATCTTCAAGATTTTTTTCAATATGTGTTGGGATGGCTGAAGCACTAAAAGCTTTTTGCATAATCTCAGCATCCTTACCAATTAGGGCAACATGCTTAATTTTATTTTTTATTACATTCATCAAAGGGCTAAAATTTTGATTTTTTCCATCACCACCTGCCACTAATAAAATTGGTTTGGTCATGCTTTTTATTGCAGCAATTGTTGCCCCTACATTCGTACCTTTTGAATCGTTATAAAAATCGATTCCTGAAAAAGAATCTACATATTCAACACGATGTGGTGGCGCATTAAATGCAGCTAATACTTTTTTAATTGTGGCGTCAGGAATATTAAAGGGCTCACAAAGTGCTAAAGCAGCCATGACATTCTGAATATTATGAGCGCCTTTCAGTTTAATTTCATCTAAAGAGATAATTTCAAGATTGCCCTTTGCAATAAAATATTGATTGCCATTCTTTTTAATACCATAATTTATTTCATCAAAATGATTTCCAAATGTCACAGAGTCAATTTTAATTAGCGGTTTAAGATAATCATCCTCTCTATTTAAGATACATTTTTTGGCATGATTAAATATTCGATATTTCGCTTTAGCATATTCATTTATGGAGCTATATCGATCCATGTGATCTTCAGAGATATTCAATATAGCTGCAGTCTCAAGAGTTAAAGAGTAGGTGCTTTCTAACTGGTAACTCGATAATTCGAGCACATAAACTTCGGGTGCTTTTTGAGTTAAAGTATTTAAAATCGGAGTGCCGATATTACCTCCGATAATAGTTGCAATACCTGAGGCCTTTAGTAAGTCACCTACAAGTGAGGTGACGGTCGTTTTGCCGTTAGAGCCAGTGATGCCGATCACTTTTGAATTCACTGATTTCACTTGAGCAAATATTTCAATATCGCCTATTACAGGTATCCCTCTATCTAAAGCAGTTTCAACATAGCTTTCTTTTAATGATACTCCTGGGCTAATAACAATTAATTCAATATCATTAATAATGCTTTCATTAAATGTTTGTCCAGTTAAAAATTCGATATGTTTAAACTTCGCCTTAATTTCGCTAAGACCTTCAATATTTGTTCGAGTGTCAATCGCTTTAATCAAGCACTCTTTGTTAGCCAAGAAATTCAACACTGATTGACCTGTGTCTCCTAGACCAATCACTAAGACTCTTTTTTTGTTGAAATTATTGATCATCTAATCTTTAGCGAAGAGATGCCAATTAACACAAGCATCATAGTGATGATCCAAAATCTAACGACAACTTGAGTCTCTTTCCAGCCTTTTTTTTCATAATGATGATGCAGTGGCGCCATAAGAAAGATTCGTTTTCCAGCGCCATATTTAAATTTTGTGTATTTGAAGTACATGACTTGGATGGCTACAGAGAAAGTCTCTATTACAAAAATTCCACCCATGATAAATAGTACAATTTCTTGCCTCACAATAACTGCAATCGTCCCAATAGCAGCGCCAAGTGCAAGCGCACCCAAATCTCCCATAAAGACTTCCGCAGGGTAAGTGTTAAACCACAAGAAGCCAAGACCTGCGCCCGCCATAGCGGTACAAAAGATAGCCAATTCTCCAGCGCCACTGATATAGGGTATGCCCAGATATTTCGCTATAACGTAATTACCAGCAACATAAGCAAATACTCCTAAGGCACTTGCAACCAAAACTGCTGGCATAATAGCTAGCCCATCAAGTCCGTCTGTAAGATTTACAGCATTACTGCTTCCTACAATAACGATATAACTCAAGAGAATAAAAGTAAGTCCATTCATTGAAAAACTTACGTCTTTAACAAAAGGTAGAATTAGAGATGTCTGTTCAGGCGTCACTGCGCTAGACCAAAGATACGAAGATGCTCCAAGACCTATGATGGATTGCCATAAATATTTTTGTCCCGCACTAATGCCATTCGGGTCTTTATAGATTACTTTTTTTAGGTCATCTATAAATCCAATAAGACCAAATCCAAGTGTCACAATCAAAAGCACCCAAATATAATTATTTTTTATATCCGCCCAAAGCAATGTCGACACAATAATAGATATCAATATTAAGCCACCGCCCATTGTGGGTGTCCCTGTTTTAATAAGATGATCTTTAGGGCCATCTGATCTCACCGCTTGGCCAATGTTATATTGATTGAGTTTTTTAATGAGCCAGGGGCCAAAAGCAAAAGAAATAACTAAGGATGTGATCGTCGCCATTACTGCTCTTAACGTAATATAGTTAAATACATTAAAGCCGTGAATTTCTTTAGCTAAAAATTTAAATAATTCGAGTAACATATTTTTTATCTTTCTTAAAAATTTTAAGTAAGCCCTTCTATCACTTCTTCCATTTTCATAAAACGAGAGCCCTTCACAAGCACACATGCATCTTTTTCTATTTTGGATTTAACGTATCTAATCAGCTCTTTTTTATTACCAAACCATTTTGCATTGCCCTTGCATTTAGCAATTGTATGTTTAGTAAGTTGCCCTATACCTGCTACATCCTCTATTTTTCTTTTATTGATATAAGTTCCTATAGAAGCATGGTATTGCGCTGCTTTCTTGCCAAGCTCGCCCATATCGCCAATAATTAAAATTTTTCTACCGTTTTGATTAGCTAATACATCAATAGCAGCTCGCATCGATTCAGGGTTGGCATTATAGGTGTCATCAATAATTACTGCCCCATTCAATCCTTTTTTAACTTCCAATCTTCCTTGGACAGGTTTAATAGCCTCAATGCCTTTTTTAATAGTTTTAAGTGGAATTTTTAGAGCGATTGATGAAGCAATCGCTGCAAGTGCATTTTTTAAATTATGCTTACCTTGTAATTTCAACTTAATACCAATCTGTCCTTTAGGCGTGTGAATATGGGAAATATCTCGTAATGTTTTATAGAAATAAACATCAGCTTTTTTATCTAAACCAAATGAAATAATTTTTTTAGTTCGAGCTGCATTTTTCATCAGGCTGTAAAATTCGTCATCTCGATTTATGATTGCTATGCCATCTTTTTTTAAACCTTCAAATATTTCTGATTTGGCTTTTGCAATACCTTTTTTGGAGCCAAAAAATTCAATATGAGCTTCAGCGATATTTGTAATGACTGCAACATTGGGCCTTGCAATCTTACTCAAATAACTAATTTCACCCTTATGATTCATTCCCATTTCTACCACAGCACACTTTTGAGTTTTTTCTAGATTCAACAAAGATAACGGAAGTCCAATATCATTATTAAAATTTCCTTGGCTCATAAGTAATTTCTTATTGCTTTTTAAATGAGCTGACACGATGCTTGCTATCATTTCTTTTGTAGTTGTTTTCCCATTACTTCCAGTAATAGCTACTAAAGGTATTTTTGATTGTGACTTCCAATATTGAGCAATTTTCCCTAACGCTTCACGTCCATTTTTTACGATGATTTGATTTTTTAATTCTTTTTGATTGCGCGTAACAATCGCAGCAATAGCTCCTTTTTGAATGGCATTAGATGCAAATTGATCTCCGTCAAATTTCTCTCCCTTGATCCCAATAAAAAGATCGCCCTTATGAATATTGTTGCTATTAATAGAAATGTGCTTAATTTTTTTCTTAAGGAGGGTCACATCTCCTTTATAATCTCCAGCAACAATTTTTTTAATTTGATTTAAAGTAATTTGCATTAATGTGTCTTGTAATGTTTAAGCGCATTTTTCGTGCATTTTTGATCGCTAAAGGGATACCGAATACCGTTAATTTCTTGATACTTTTCATGTCCCTTGCCAGCAATAAGAATTACATCCTCTTTTTTTGCAAATTGAATTGCCTTTTCAATTGCTTTGTCTCTCTTGATTTCAATCTTAAATGACCCTTTCATGAATTTACTTATTTCATTGACAATTTTTTTAGGGCTTTCATTTCTGGGATTATCTGAAGTAATAAAACTCATATCAGCTAATTTTGAAACTGCTTTTGCCATGGCCTGTCTTTTGCCGGTGTCTCGATTTCCGCCACAACCAAATACACAAATAAGCTTGCCATAGGTTTTTCCTTTTAATGTCTCGAGTGCTTTTTGAAGGGCATCTGGTGTATGAGCGTAATCAATAAATACTTTTGGTGTAGATTTTTTTCCTATTTTTTCCATTCTTCCTGGCACCTGAGAAATACAGGCTAATTGTTTTATAATTTTTTTTATTTCAAAACCAGAGCTAATAAGAGAGCTCACGACTGCTAATACATTGTAGACATTAAATTCTCCAACTAAAGGCACATCTACTTGATATATTTCTTTCTTAAAATGTAATCTGAACGTTGTTCTAGACGTAGAATAATTAATATGTGTGGCTCTAATATCACCACCTTTAATACCATAAGTGATCACCTTTAATTTGTTTTTAGCAAGCGATGTCTTTAGTTTTTTTCCATATACATCATCTATATTGATTACAGCTACTTTTAGTGATGGAAAATGAAATAATTTTTTCTTTTCATTAAAATAGTTTTTAAAATTGAGGTGGTAATCTAAATGGTCTCGAGATAAATTCGTAAACACCGCAACATCAAAGTGAATGCTATTCACTCGGCCCTGCGCTAGAGCATGTGATGAAACTTCCATCACCACTGATTTAACATGATTTTCTTTAAAGTCTTTAAAGATGCGATGGTTTGAAATTGCATCTGGCGTTGTATAAGCGTGATTTTTTAGTTTTTTACAACCATAACCAAGTGTTCCAATTAACCCAGTTTTTTTACCTAAAATATTTTGAAGTTCTGCTATCCAATATGTGCATGAAGTTTTTCCATTTGTTCCAGTTACACCTATGGTGTATATTTTTTTTGAAGGCTCTTTATAAAAAATATGTGCTATTTCACCTTCTTTATTTTTTAAATCATCAATGGAAAGATGAGGTACATTCCAAGATTTTTTCCATACAAAATCTTTTTTTTCATAAAAAATTGCTTTTGCTCCTTTTTTAATCGCTTCAGGAATATAATTTCGTCCATCAAAATGCAAGCCTGGATAGGCAAGGAAGAGAGTATTCTTTTTTACGAACCTACTATCGTTTGATATATCAGAAAGGTGAAGTCCAATCTTTTTTAACTCACTTTTCATATCGTATCTTTAGGCTCTGCTTTCTCGAGCTGAGGCGTTGTATTTGTCAGTTTATTGTCTTGAGGCACATTTAATATTTTCATTACACCTGTCATGACATTGCTAAATACCGGTGCTGCGACTGCTCCACCAAAATGACTGCCTACGGTTGGCTCGTCGATCATAATAGCCATAATAATTCTAGGATTCGTTGCAGGGATTAATCCTACAAATGAACCTATATTTTTATTTTTTTCGTATTTTCCGTTATTTAATTTTTCTGCTGTACCAGTTTTACCAGCCACCCTATATCCTTTTACTTTTGCATTACTACCAGTACCATCTTCAATGACGCTTTCCATCATTTCAACCATAGTTTTAACGGTTTCTTTCTTAAATACTTTCGTTCCCATAACCGCTTCATTTCGCTTATACAATGTAATAGGTTTTAATTCTCCGTCGTTAGCAAAAACCGTATATGACTGTGCTAACTGAAGCAATGTTAAATTGACACCTCCATAACCATAAGACAATGTAGCTTGACCTACTATTCCCCAGTTTTTATAATTTTTTAAAACACCGCCTACCTCTCCGGGAAATCCAATATTTGTTCTCATACCAAAGCCAACTTTATTTAAAGTACCCCAAAGATTTCTTGGTTCTTGCATAAGACCGATTCTTGCTGCACCTACATTTGAAGATTTTGCAATGACCTCGGAAACTGTCATTGAGAGACGTCCCGGTTCTGCATGTGCGTCATGAATCGTGAAAGATCCAATCTTCATGAATCCTGCAGAAATATCAATATTCTGAGTAGGCCGAACTAATCCACTATCTAATGCAGCTGAAACTACAAAGGGTTTCATAGTAGACCCTGGCTCAAAAACATCAGTCACAGCTCTATTTCTTGTAGGGCCATTTCCAGCATTTAAATTATTTGGGTTATAAGTTGGTAAATTGGCTAAAGCTAAAATTTCGCCTGTTTTTGCATCAATAACTACAGCTGAGCCTGCTTGCGCTTTATGGTCTTCAATCGATTTTGCTAACTCTCTATAAGTTAAATATTGAATTCTCCGGTCAATAGATAAAGTAATGTCATTTCCTTCTTGAGGCAATTTAATATCGTCGATATCGTCAACAAAACGTCCTAGCTTATCCTTTAATACTTTTCTTCGGCCCGCAATACCGGAGAGCGATCTATTCTGAGCTTTTTCAATGCCTTCTACACCCACATTTTCCATACTGGTAAAACCCACTAAATTAGCTGTGACTTCTCCTGCCGGATAAAATCTTTGGAAATCATTCTCAAAACCTATGCCAGGAATCTTCAGAGCTTTAATCTGATCTGCATCACTGGGTGGTACACGTCTTTTAAGGTACACATTTTCTTTGGTGCTATTAAATATTTTGTCATCAATTTCATTACTGCTTAATTTAAGAATGGTTTCTAATTGAATCCTTTGCTCTTTAGTCATTTTTACTTTTGCGATTTTTGGATTGGCATTAACTGAAAAGACAGGCGTACTAAGTGCCAAAATATTGCCATTTCTATCCGTGATCTTTCCACGATCAGCTGCTAGAGAAATAATACGGTTACTTGTTGCGGTAGCTTTTTCTTGCAAGAAACCTTTATTTAACCCTTGCAAATATAAAGCGCGAACAATAAGTGTTAAGAATCCTGCTAAAAATAAAACTAGTATCCATCTTCTTCGAACGCCTGATAATTCGAAGAATGTTTTTTCAACCTTATTATTAATAAATAAACTCAATGCTGCTCCAACATAATGATTTTTTTTGGGTCTGGCTCTTTCATTTTTAGTGATTTTTTAGCGATATCATCAATCTTTGAATGCATGGATAAAGTGCTCTGTTCTAATTGCAATTGGCTATATTCCAAATCTAGTTGTCTACCAATATCTTTTTGATGCTCATTCTCAGAAAATAATTTTCGATACTGATGTTCTGCATTTACTTTAGCGAGGGCCATAATTAAGATGACAAAATACAAAATAAAATTTGTTCTAGTCATCTAATATGCAGTCCTCTCTGCAACTCGCATGATTCCACTTCTCGATCGTGGGTTATATTTCACTTCTTCTTCACTCGGCCTTATTGGTTTTGTAACAATATTTAATCGAGGCTTCGGCAATTCTTCACTTCTAATTGGAAAATTTGAAGGTAACGTATCTCTATTTTTCTCATCATTAATAAACTGCTTCACAATTCTGTCTTCGAGAGAATGAAAACTAATCACCACCATAATGCCGCCTGTTTTTAATCGCTCTAAAATTTTAGGCAATACTTCTTTCAACTCTTCGAGTTCCCGATTGACATAGATCCTTAATGCTTGAAATGTTCTTGTTGCAGGATCTTGCCCAATTTCTTTTTTGGGCATATGGTCCGCGACAATTTTTGAAAGCTGTTTTGTCGTTTCAATCAAGCCCACCTCATCTCTTTCTTTAATAATCGCAGTCGAAATTCTTCTAGCAAATTTTTCTTCGCCGTATTCTTTTAAAATATTTTCTAATTCTTTCTGACCAATATCTTTCAAGACTTCTGCTGCTGTGAGTCCTTTCGTCTGATCCATGCGCATATCCAAATACGCATCAAATCTAAAACTAAAGCCGCGATCGCCTTCGTCAATTTGTGGTGATGAAATACCTAAATCAAGAAGTACACCATCTACCTTCGAAATACCTTTAGCTTTTAAAACTTCATCAATCTCTGAAAAATGCGCGTGCACGATTTCGAATCTCGCATCTTTAATTTTTAAACCTTCTTCATACGCAGCTTTATCTCGATCGATCGCGATTAACCTGCCTTCTTGGTTTAATTTTTCTAAAATTAATTTACTGTGACCGCCCCGCCCAAAAGTGCAATCTACATAGATACCATCTTTTTTTATAACTAAATGCTCAACCGCTTCATGCAATAGGACAGTGATGTGCTCATAATTAGAATTACGTTGGACTTGATTCATCTGTCACTAAATTAACTTGCATTATTAAAGAGAGAATCCTTCGAGTTCAATCGGCATACTTGAAGCGTCTTGTTGAGTCGCATTTTGCATTTGTTGATCCCAAGCTTCTTTATCCCAAAGCTCAAAATGACTGCCTTGGCCCACTAACATGGCTTGCTTATCTATACTTGCAAATCCTCTTAGGACCTGGGATAGAAGTAATCGCCCAGCTGTATCGAGAGATATATCTTCTGCATATCCCACGAGTAATCTTTGTAAAGCGCTCGATTTTTTATCAAAGCTTGAAAGTGCCATGATTTTTGACTGAATAGGTTCCCAAGCAATTTGGGGGTAAATCAATAAACATCCATGGGGGTGTGCTGTAATGACTAAGTCGCCTGAGGATTGAACAAGTAAAGTCTCTCGATGCTTAGTCGGCATTGCCATCCTGCCTTTAGCATCAATATTCAAGAGATTAGCGCCTCTAAACATAATTCCCAACCCGTTGTTCAATTCAAAAAAAGTGGGAAATTACTAAATACCCTTAGTTCTACTTAGAAATTTCCCACAAAAAACCACTTTTTTCCACTAATGACACTATAGATAATAAAAAAGAGCTGTGCAAGCTCTTTTTTTGAGGGTTTTTTCATATCTGACAAGGGTTTGGACGGATAAAACCAAGGAATTTTTAACAAAAAGTTGAAGCCAACCGATAAGCCGGGTTCTGTCGTGGACAGTCATTCATCTAGGCACATGATTACTCATGCGCTCAAGCAGTCTACCCGGTAGCAACACGAGCAGTGCTATTACTACCCTATTTGACTTTGCTCCGAGTGGAGGTTACCGCGTTTCACCGTAACTAAATACGCTCGTCTCTGTGGCCCTATTCCTCGTTTTGCAACGTACGGCCGTTAGCCGTCACTCCGCTCTATGGAGCCCGGACTTTCCTCTCCTTGAGTTAACAAGCAGCGACTGTCTAGTCAGCTTCACATAAATTTTAGCATACCCATAAAATGCAATTTTTTAGTGCGTTGAATTCATGTGCTTACTAAGGCTATATTTTTGCTGTTTAAAGTTTACAAAAAATCATGAGTCGATTGCTAGCCTTTGATTACAAAAGATTTGGTAAACTATAGACGGAAGACAGGCTGCTAATAGATATTTAACCTTGCGGCATGACAAAAGCAAAAGCATTCGGCAGGGCTTTAAAAAAAATTCGGTTAAAGAAAAATTTGACTCAAGAAGATCTGTCCTTACACGCTGAAATTGCAAGGGTATATATATCTGAACTCGAATATGGAAAAAAATACCTTCCATTGAGACGGTATTTAAATTATCCAAAGCTTTAAATATAAAATGTTCCAAATTAATGGACTTAACCGAAAAAGAACTTCATCCTAGCTTATTGAATCAGTTTTTTAATTAACTCGCGATCATCAACTGATCCCAATCAGTTGTGTAATTTCTTGATTTGAATTGGGCCTTCATTTCCCATTCTTTTGTCACCCCTTCGCTACCTAACTTTAATTTACCTTTCCATCTTTGATTGATGGTGTCCATAATTTTCATGCGTGAATGGGCAATGGTATCCTTAAATAAATTGCCTTGCATTTTATCTTTAGAGATTAAATTACAAAGCGTGACACCTGCTTTTTGATAATCAAAACCCTCGCGGTAAATATAATCCAGTCCCAATAAAGCGGCATTGGTTAATGCCATTGAATCATCAGTCGGTTGAAATAATGGAATATTAATTCCATTCGCATATTGCTTCTTATCATCATGTGGGCTTGTTCTGATATAAATATACAAAGATGTAGCAACTGATTCCTGTTTTCTCATT
>JACCDY010200217.1_pt1 | contig 12253 bp, 13 predicted proteins | sample 7446391 | NCBI WGS metagenome assembly JACCDY01 (sample SAMN15323451, study PRJNA562643) | freshwater metagenome | isolation source: river surface water | place: USA:Blue River Watershed | collected 2017-08-18 | reverse complement strand
CATGAAAGAAAATCATGATTGGTAAGCCGGATGCGTATGCGGGGGCAAAGACATCTAATTTTTCAGCATCTGAAGATCCGTATGAAAAAGTTTTAGGCGGATACTGGGCTCTGACCTTTTCGCTATTCGTAGTGAAGGAATCGGCAATTTTCTTCACTTCTGGTGGGGGCGGTAAATAGGGTCCCTGATTTAGTTGGTCATTTAACTGACTAACGGTCCAACCCCTAAAAACAACTTTTTCTTCTTGTGCCATTAGACCAAAGGTAGGCATAGCCGCAAGAGCTGATCCAGACATTAAGAATTTTCTACGTGAAATACCGTTACTGCTCATGGATACTCCTTTGAATGAGCTCTCATTTTATATATCTTTAGCATGGTCCTCGGGGTAGTTACAGATTGCGCTAATTGATTGCTCGATTCAATTATCAGCATGTAGTTAGTAAAAGTTGATTGAGATTAATCGTCGTTTTAAACGACAAAGCCAACCTCAAACCCACGATTTTCTCTAGAAGATCCATCAGAATAAGTCTGCAGATGAAGCATATCATCCAAAAATTGGCAATTTGCTACAATTCACAGTTCGGCGAATTAGCTCAGCTGGTTAGAGCGACGGAATCATAAGCTCGAAGTTTCTCGAAAATCCTCAATCGTTTCAAAGACATAACGCCACCATAACTTTTGGTGTGCGCACATTGTGTGTCACACTCCACTACACACAGCTTGGAAGCCTTATGGAATAAGGCTGGCGGGTTAGGCTCACGGAGTTCAATAGAAAGTATACAGTGAATGCGTGAAAAATCTACCCAGTTCAAGCCGTGTCGTTTAAAACGACATTTCTTAGAATTAGTTTTTATGTTTTCCCTAAATTCTTTAAGGGTTCTTTGGTTGAACCTGATAAATGATTTGAACTAGTTCATTATCGCGTTTGCGAGGCCAAAATGAACAATCCTTCTACCGTCCAAATCATTGCTACCGCCCTATTTGGTATTGCAGTTTTGCATACCTTTTGTGCTTTTTATTTTGAACGATTAGCGCAACGTTCCAAGCATCACTCTGGTTTATTTCACTTGCTCGGTGAGGTAGAGGCTGTATTTGGATTTTGGGCTATGGTATTAATTATTTTTATGGCGCTCATCTTGGGAGGATCGAAGCCGGCCATTGATTACCTTGAGTCACGCAATTACACCGAGCCTTTGTTCGTCTTTGCCATTATGGTGATTGCTGCTAGCAAACCCATACTTTATGTCGCTAAATTAATTGTGCTGAGCCTCTCCAAATTACTGGAAAGAATCCTCAAATTACCTGCTGCCACAGCAAACTATTTTGTAACTCTTAGCGCAGTCCCCATCTTGGGTTCTTTTATTACTGAGCCGGCTGCCATGACGCTGGCTGCATTTCTTTTGCGCGACACGATCTTTTCGCAAACGAAGTCCGCTAAATTGATGTACCTCACGATTGGCACTCTCTTTGTCAATATCTCGATTGGCGGGGCTCTCACCAGCTTTGCTGCTCCTCCCATTTTGATGGTTACTTCTGCTTGGAATTGGGATACCGCTTATGTCTTTCAAACTTTTGGTATTAAGGCAACGATTGCTGTTTTAATTAATGCCTTCATCCTCACGCTGGTGGTGCATAAAGAACTTCCCGAAGTTAAGCCTTCACACGGCGATGAACGCATGCCCTCTTGGGTGGCCTTTACCCACCTTCTGTTCCTTTTGGCTGTGGTTGTCTTTGCCCACCATCCAGTTGTATTCATGGGATTTTTGCTCTTTTTCTTGGGCTACACCCATGCTTATAGTGCTTATCAGTCTCGCCTGATCTTAAAAGAGGCACTCATGGTGGCGTTCTTTCTGGCCGGACTGGTGATATTAGGTGGATTACAGCAGTGGTGGTTGCAACCACTACTGAGCGGCATGAGCAATACTGCCGTGTTCTATGGTGCAACTGCGTTAACGGCAATTACAGATAATGCAGCCCTAACTTATCTTGGCTCACTTGTTGAGGGGACTAGTGAAGAGTTCCGTTATGCATTAGTTGCAGGTGCATTAGCAGGTGGTGGCCTTACTGTAATTGCAAACGCCCCCAACCCCGCCGGTCTAGCGATCTTGAAAGACTACTTCCCACAAAAGGCCGTATCCGCTCTTAAATTGCTGTTAGCCGCCCTGCCGCCAACGGTAGTTGCGGTTATTGCTTTTCAAAGACTTTGAATTTTACAGACACGTCATGCCCAACTAGAACATAAAATACTCGTCATAATTAAATAAATTAATATCCATTATTGAGAAAGCTACCTTAAAGAGAATATGTACGTAGCTCAGAGATTATTTTGGTAAATCATTAAAAATTACATCAAATTGTTTTTGTAAAGATTCATTTAATTTAAATCTTTTTTGATTGGCTGCACCAATAGTTAAATCCTTTGAAATTAGTCCATCATAGACCTTATCTATTTCTGCATAAAATTGAATGTAGGCTTCCACTAATTCTCTTAGTGGCATTTGAAAATAATAGAACCGACATTGCTTTCGAACATCAATATAATTTTTGAGAAATTCAACTTGTTCATCGGATAAGGTATCTTCAGAATCAAACAGATATTGATATCTAGTAATTTTTCCTAAAGGAGCAAGGATTTGCTCATGGATGACTAAATTATTTTGAGGCGATTCAAGCTGCCTAATACAGCTCGATGTAGCTTTTTTAACAATAAAAAATTGCTCCCTTATGATTTTTTGATCTAGGTTATTTAGATTCGAGGTAGCAAAACTAGAAGTTGTTATTAGTAAGCTCACAGAAAAAAACAGTAGTCGTTTCATAGTCATCTTTAGAATAAATAGCCCCCTCAATGAAGAGGGGGCGAAATACTACCGGTAAACAATATCGGCTCGCCTATTTTCTTGCCACGCTTTTTCGCCGGTACCCGTGTTTTTTGGCTTTTCCTCACCAAAACTTACGGCTTCGATTTGATTACTATTCACGCCAAGCGCAATAAGTGCCTTTTTTACGGCCTCTGAGCGCCGTTGACCCAGTGCGAGGTTGTACTCCGATGTGCCTCGGTCATCGGTATTGCCCTCAATCACAATTCGGGATTGATTGGTTTTCAAATAGTCGGCATTGGCCTTAAGGAGTGGCTGGTATGAGCCCTTCACTGTGTATTCATCAAAATCGAAATAAATCGACCCCTTTTGATACAACGGTGATTTTGGGTCGCTAATGGGGTCGTATTTTGCCGACTGGGAACCAACAGTAAGCGGTATTACGCCATCTGTTTTCTCATCAAGCTTTGTCGAACTACATGCCGCCAAGTAACAAGTAACAAAAACTAAAAAAGTTTTTTTAATGATTGACATATCAACTCCTTTCAATTGAGTGGTGAGCGTTGCATTCGGATTCGTTTTGCCAAAAAAATGATCTGCCGTACGCCCGCATTTTCGAGCTGCACTTTGGACACGAGTATCGTTTCCAGATCGATAAATAACCTGTCTTAGAGCAATAATTACAAACCAATGACTGCTTTGTAGGATAGCCATCCTTATCAAATTTAGTATCGATATAGTTCGATAGGTTTTGACATGCAGAGCAAATCATTGGACTCACACTAAATCGTGGCGTGATCTCGCGGACAACACAACAGGCTACCTTGTAATCACACTGACTACAATGAAAACAGTCATTGTGTGGCATTGCTTATCCTCGTGGAATTCTCGATTGCATGCCATTTAATGAATGTCTCCTCAAGTAACTTCATTTTTTTCTGATTGGCCTCACCAATCGTTATTTTCTTTTCAAGAAGATCGTCATATATTTGATCAACTTGCTGATAATATTTTTGATATATCTCAACCATACTGGGCAACGGGAATTGGCTTGACAAACTTCGGCAACGATTTATAGCCAATCGAAATGTATTCAAAACCTTTATCTGGCCATCATTGAGAATAGCCTTCGATTGAAGTAACCGATTCATATTTTCATTATTAAATCGCAAGAAAATAATTTCTCGATCAACAATTTGCTGATCAATTAAGTCAGCCTTGTGAGAACACTGAAGGATTTGTTGCTGTACTTTGTTAGCCAGCTCCAAAGTCTCTTTAGCCCCATTTTTTATGGCTTGAGCCCCAGCTCCAAGCGGCAGCATGGTAAAGCACCAGATGACAAAATAGCAAATACGATTTTTCATAAACTCCCCAAATTCAAGACGCGCTAAAAATGGCGTCTGTCAAAACAACAATCGTTTAGGAGATTGTTGTTTTTGGGGGCTTATAGATGAAGCGGGCTAAACGTTGCGCCACGAAATAGTTTGGTCTGGTATTAAAGTCGTGGCTACGAACGGAATCCAATTGAAAGGCTGTCTCCTCCACGGGATAACCGAGCACATGCGCCATCAAGTGAAAACTCTTAACAAACTCGCCAAGTAATTTACTTTTTTGATCGACGCACTTTTCAAGAGCTACCTTACTCAACTGTTGTTCAAACTGTGCAAACTTGATGCCATTCGTAATGTAAGTATTTGCAGCCATGACCTTAAAGGCAAATACAAATAAGCAGCACAGAACAACAATGGATTTGGAATGAATTTTCACCATTTGATTCTAACGAACATTACTGCGTTTGGCATTCATTTTTCATCGGTAGAAAATCAATTAATAATAAAAATATTAATGAATTCAGTGGTTTATAAAAACCACTTTGTTAGCATAGTTTTATGTTTTAAGATAAGTGCCTCGCTGCTTAAAAGGAAAAACTATGCAAACCAATCGTCGTCAATTTCTCCTATTGTCCGCCACTGGTGCAGCTACTTTATCCCTCCCAAGCCTAGTCCAAGCGCAAGCCATGGTAGCGGAGACGGATCCTCAAGCCCAAGCCTTGGGATATAAAGCCGATACAACCAAAGTAGATGCCAAGAAATTTCCAAAGCACACGAATGATCAAAAATGCAGTAACTGTGCTCTATTTCAAGCCAAAGGTGGCAATGCTGGTGGTTGTAGTTTGTTTGCTGGTAAGCAAGTGGCTGCTGCCGGTTGGTGCTCCGCCTGGGCGAAGAAAGCCTAATTACTCATAAAAAAATTTAAAGGTTAGCAATGTCAACCGTTCAAGAGTGTCTAGATCAGAAACCAAAGCGAATTATTTCTGTTTCATCAACGGACTCTGTATTCAAAGCTCTTGAGCTGATGAAAACTAATCGAGTGCGCGCCATCTTGGTGATGGATCAAGAACGATTGGTGGGAATTGTGTCTCAAGGAGATTGTGCGATTCGCGCTTACTTACGAGGGCTCAATATCAACAGCACCCCAGTTACTGACATCATGACTAAAGAGCCATTGACCGTAAAACCCACTGATTCCATGGATCACTGCATGGCGATCATCTCCTCAAGGGGTATTCGTCACATACCTGTATTGGATCAGAACCAAGTAATCGGCATTGTTTCTGTGGGTGATGTGGTGAAAGAGACCATGAGCCAACTTAGTCAAAACGCTTCGTTCTTGGAAACATACATCAAGGGGCATAGCGCTTAGTACTTGTTCTAGCCTAGTAGAAGCATATGTCGTTTAAAACGACAAATCCATAACCTCACGGATGGGATATCCTCGGCTTATCTCTCAGTGGCTCTCAAGGCCTTTTACCCTTATAATTCACAGTTCGGTGAATTAGCTCAGCTGGTTAGAGCGACGGAATCATAAGCTCGAAGTTGCTGGAAAATCCCCAATCGTTTCAAAGACATAACACCAACTGAAAAATTGGTGTGCGCACACTGTGTCACACATTCCACTACACACTCTCTGGAACCCTTATGGAACAAGGCTGGCAGGTTAGGCTCACGGAGTTCATGAGAAAGTGTGCGGCGAATGCGTGAAAAATCTACCCAGTTCAAGCCGTGTCGTTTAAAACGACACTAGAATCTATTCTCAAACATTATTTCTATAGGTTCGCAGGCTTTCTGGATGTAAATCAAAGGTTCTACTAAAAGCTTTCATTTTTATACGTCACGGCTTAATATGAACTTGAACTGTATCTATTTAGAACTCTTTAAGTGGGGTGTTGAATGTTTAAGAACCTTATTGTGCCAATTGATGGGAGTGATCTTAGTTTCAAGTCCTTAAAAAAAGTTGCGCAATTAGCAAAAGCAGATGGTGCTAAGATTACTTTAGTGTACGTATCTGATCCATTACCACCGATTGCCTATGCGGACAGCACGATGGGCGTACCTTTCTCTGATGCTCAACACAAAAAAGCATGCGAATCGTTTGCAAAGAAAATTCTGAAAAAAGCGATGGAGAAAATAGGCAGCGGTCTAACAGTTGATGTGCGCCACGTATTTAATGTCAATTTATTTGAAGGCATTATTGAGGCTGCTAAAAAAGCTAAAGGCGATGTCATCGTCATGGCGTCTAATAAAAATACAGGTTTGAAAGGAATGCTTTTGGGTAGTGAGACCCATGCGGTCATCGTGCACAGCGCGCTACCTGTTTTGGTACTCGGTTAAGTCTTTTGGCTATGTGCTGGCAGGCTCGGCTCTCGGAGTTCGTTAGAAAGTGTGTGGTGAATGCGTGAACGAATTCACCCCGTTTTAGTTGTGTCGTTTTAAACGACGAACGCAAGCGTTTTTCTTAAAGTATTTGATCATTTTGATAATCAAATACACTAACCAATTCTTACATACATTCTATGGTGCAGCCCATGAATAAAATCATGCGGATTTATCCACCTACTGGATTAGTACTTTGGCTAATTGCCTTGCCAGGAATTGCGTTTGCCCAATTAGAGGATCCCACCAAACCCGTTATTGATCGCCCTGCTATCTTTAACTCAAAACCCTATGTTGAGCTAGGGGGCTCTTATGAAAATCTAACTAATAATTACAAACCTTGGGATGCCCAATACCTTGATCTGATGTTGCCCATGAAACAATATGGTCTTTTGTACACCCAGCTACAAAACGCCAATCGCTTTGACCAATCCGACCAATCAATCTATGCTAACTATGCATATCCAACGCAATTTGGGGTTGTTAATGTAGAAGGTGGCTATACCCATAATCCATTTTTTCTAGCTAAAGAACTTTATGGCGCTGGCTGGGTTGGCAAACTGCCCCAAAAGTTCAATTACTTTCTATCGGCAAGACAAAGCCAATACACAGATGGCAACACACTTAACCAAAATATTGGTTTAGATAAGTATGTGGGCACCTTTCGATTCGCATATCTAGCAACCTATTCGACATTAAATCAACAAAAAAGCGGTTGGCTTAGTAAGTACCAAGCTCAGTGGTTTGGAAGTAACGGCAATCGGGTGGGACTAACTTTTGCCAGCGGCCACGAACCCACCGTTGTGAATATCGGCAACCTTACAACCATTGATACCCAGCAATACCAAATAGATGGAATCTACTGGCTTTCCAAGCAATACGCCCTAACTGGGGCCGCATGGCATGCTAAACAAGGTAATTTTTATCAACGTAATGGGGTGCAAATTGGATTTCGAGTGGCTTTCTGACCCCCTCTTGGAATATGCACTGTATTTAAGTGGATTCTTTCTCGTAGGAATCTGCTGTTGCATGGTTCTGATTGCTCACAAGTTCAAATCGTATCGAAGTCATCTGGCGAAGCAAACAAATGCAATAGAGCTAATTAATGCTGTCATGCAGTTGAATAAAAGTGATTCAACTATCATCAATGATCTCAATGTCTATATTCAAAATCATCCCATTGATTGCTGTTACGGCTTAGTCCGAGTATTTGAAAATAGCGCCAACCCTCCTGATCCAAAACGACTTGAACCAATCAATATTTCATTTGCTATTGATGAATGCTTAAGAAGTTTCTTTCATAAAAATCGAGCCGTCGCGATCGAAGCCATTGGACTCTTAAAACTCTATTCGTATCGATCAAATGTACTAGCAAACTTAGATTTCTCAGAATACTGCCCTTTCGCGGCTGAAGCATTAATTCGTCTTGATGGCAAAGCCAGCATACCCAGAATTTTGGATTGCTATCAGAATCATTTTCTAACTATTAGCGAAACACTGACGGCTTTTTTACAATTAGAGGAAACAGATATAAGGTATTTGCAGGAAGCAAATAGCTCTATAAAAATTCCACCCGAATTTTTACGCTATCTCAGAACCTCATGAGCCCAACAAATATTATTAGCCTGGCTATTCGGCTCTTAGAATATTTCTTTCATATCCACTTACTCATGGCACTGATAAGCTATGGCGTTGTGGCTGGATTACTTCGTAAGCACTTTAAACATATTCGCATTCGAGCAATTAGCCATGAGAAAGTGCCATTCGAGCGATTTAATTCTCCCAAGGTTATTTTTATTATTCCAACGTTCAATGAGGGGGCTGGAATCTTACATAGTGTTGAAGCCGCCCTATCCGCTGACTATCCGAATTTTCAAGTCATGGTGGTGGACGATGGCTCAAGCGATGACACAATTTCTCAGTTGAATTTAGCCTATGCGCTAGAGCCAAAAGCTTTCGTAACTTTCTCAGAGATCAAAACAGCATCGAAAGTGGCTAGCTATCAATCCAAAAGTCATCCAAATTTAGTTGTGATTACAAAAGAGCATTCCGGTAAAGCCGATAGCCTTAATCTAGCCATTAACCATTGTGACTCAGAGTTAATTTGTTGCATTGATGCTGATTCGATTATTACGCCAGATGCTTTGCGTAAGTTGGTTATTAAGTTTGTAGATGAGCCCCAACTGATTGCGCTGGGAGGGACCATCTCCCCCAGTAATGAAATCATTGTGCAAAAAGGCGAGGTTATACGCCGCAAATCAGACCAGCCTATTTTTGTTGCAATTCAAATCATTGAATACCTTCGTTCATTTACTTCTTGGCGAACCGGCTGGTCTTATCTTGATGGATTATTAATTATCGGCGGCGCGTTAACCGTATTTAAGCGGGATGCTGTAATAGCAGTTGGTGGCTATCGCAAAGATTCGGTCTGTGAAGACTTAGAAATTATTCTTACCTTGCATGAACATTTCCTCGATAAAGCAATCCCGTACCATGTCTGGACCATTCCAGATGTCATTTGCTGGACTCGAGTTCCCATTAATGCCAGCCACTTACGCAAACAACGCATGCGCTGGATGTATGGGGCATTACAAAGTTTACAAAGACACAAGGGTTTAGCATTTAACCGAAAAAGTCCGCTAATTGGATGGTTTGCCTTCCCTCATCTTATTTTCATTGAATCCTTTGCGCCGATTTTTGAATTTCTTGGCCTCATATGTTTTGTTTTGGCTCTTGTCTTTGGGTTACTCTCGATTCCAGCTTTTGTGATTTACGGGTTTCTGATCTTCTCGATTGCTGGCTTTTATACGTGGTACGCCCTTGCCAATAACGATACTTTTATTCAGACATTTCCCAATCTCCGTCAAGTCATGCGACTTGGATTAATTGGATTAATTGAGCCAATGGGATATCGACAGCGGGAATCTTTTTGGAGATTATGTGCCTGGTGGAAATGGGTAACCAATCAAAAAATTGATTGGAAATGAACCTAGAGTTTTAGCTCAACTTTACTTCCACAGTTGAAGCATGATCGTGATTCAGACGTGATGAAAAAATCAACAACAAAGGGCTGCAATAGCAGCCCTCTTTAATGGGTCATCAATAATTTATTTCACTAATAAAACTGGTTGCTTAGCTGAAGAAACTACCCGTTGGGCAACAGAGCCGATCAAGAGATCAAGCATACCGCCGCGACCTTTGGCGCCCATCACTATCATGTCAAACTTTTCTTTACTAGCGGTTGACAAAATCTCTTTCGATACATGACCACGTTTAATGATCATATTGTGCTTAACACCTGCTGCATCCAGTATCTTTTGGGCAGGCTTTAACTCTTTTTCGCTGATTTCACGAAGATAGTCATCCACCACGCTTTTGCTGACAAATTGCTTGACATGATTTAAACCAAAATCATCATGAACACTAATTAGAGTGACAGAACACTTACTGCGCATATTGCTAACTAATTGAGCGACATGTTTTGCTGCATTTAAAGATGTCTTTGAGCCGTCAATTGGTAGTAGTATTTTCATATGATCTCTCTCCACAATGTAGTTAGTGCTAGCAGTGTAGCAATATTATTGGGTATTCCCTTGATCCATATCAAATTCAGCCACCTATATCCCTAAATTTTTTATGCATATCCAATTCCTTGGCGCAGGCCAAGAGGTCACTGGCTCCAAATACCTAATCCGTGGCAAAGCATGTGGGATTAACCACTGCTTTTTGGTTGATTACGGGATGTTCCAAGGAGGTCGAGAGGCAGACGATAAAAATTTAGCTGAACTCCCTATTCTTCCCAGTGAACTGGATTTTGTGGTTTTGTCCCACGCACACATTGACCATAGTGGATTGTTGCCGCGCTTATGCGCCCAAGGATTTCGTGGTCCCATCTATTGCACACCTGCCACAGCCTCTTTACTGAAAATCATGCTCTTGGATAGCGCCCATCTGCAAGAAGCCGATTATGAGCGCGCCCAACGCAAACAAGCTCAAGGACGCTGGAAAGGAGATCTTCCAACTCCTCTTTATAGCACCCTCGAGGCAATCGATTGCTTGGCACAACTAAAGACCGTGCCCTATCACCGCCGCTTTAGTCCGGGTCAGGGAATCGAAATTGAATTTTTAGATGCAGGTCATATATTGGGAGCTGCAATTACGGTCATTGATATTCAACAAGAGAATCAAGAACGCCATCGGACTGTCTTCTCGGGAGACTTGGGCATGTTCGAGCGACCCTTAATGAATGACCCCGAGCTAATTGAATATGCTGACACCTTAATTATGGAATCGACCTACGGCGATCGCTTCCATCGTTCACTACAAGATACGGAAAATGAGCTTGTCGAGGTCATTACCAATACGCTCAAGCACAATGGCAATATCATCATTCCAGCTTTTGCAGTTGGCCGTACCCAAGAAATCATTTTTGTATTAATGGATTTAATTTGCCGCAAACGTTTGCCGTACCTCAATATCTGGGTGGACTCGCCAATGGCCACATCGGTGACTCGATTAACCGAGGAATATCGCTCCTCACTCGATGAGGCAGCACAAACCATTTACGATTGGTATCAAGCCAACCCCAACTGCTTAGACCTGCGTTTTATTGCGGATGTTGAAGAATCCAAAGCACTCAATCGGATTAAAGGTGGCGCCATTGTGATATCTGCGAGCGGTATGTGTGAGGCGGGTCGCATTGTCCACCACCTCAAATGGAATCTTCCGCACCGCAATAATGCGATCATCATCACCGGTTTTCAGGCACAAGGTACGCTTGGCCGACGTTTAGTTGATCAAGCCAAACTCGTGCATTTATTCGGCAAAGAAATTTCTGTGAAAGCCTCCATTCACACCATTGGGGGGCTATCCGCTCATGCCGATCAAGCCGGACTGATTCGTTGGTTAAAGGGTTTTCACCAAGCACCAACGCATGTTTACATTACGCATGGAGAACCCTACGCTTCAGAACAACTGAAGGCAGCCATCCATTCGCAATTGGGATGGGAGCATATTCATCTGCCTCAGCTCAATAGCACCTACCCTCTTTAATCATGCCAAACCTCAATGCCCTTGCGCTGCGTACCCGCCTGATTCGAAAACCAGATGCACATAAAGGGGATATGGGGAAGGTATTACTAATTGGTGGTGCACCAGGCATGGTGGGTGCTATTTTTTTATCCGCTTATGGATCGCTTTATGGTGGCGCTGGCTGGACCATGATTGGGATCTTAGATTCTAAATCGGCTCATGTGCAAATTGAGCAACCAGAATTAATGATTCAAGATATTTCTCAAATAGTCGATGCCAGTCATTTCATTAAAAGTATTTGTCCACATTGTTTGGCCGTTGGTCCTGGCTTAGGTTTAAGTGATCGGGCCTTGCAATTCTTGGAGGCAAGTCTTGCGTTCCCCGGTCCTCTGATCTTAGATGCAGATGCCTTAAATCTTATGGCTGACCACCCACGATTATCCCAATTATTACGAGAGCGTAAAGATCCCTGCACAATCACGCCTCACCCTGGTGAGGCAGCTCGTCTATTGGGTATATCGGTGAAAGAAGTCCAAGCCAATCGATCACAGGCAATACAGATGTTGATTGATCGATTTCAGTGCTATGTGGTTTTAAAAGGTCACCATACATTAGTTGGCTCACCAAATGATGCTATCTATATCTGCCAGGCAGGTAATCCAGGAATGGCAACCGGTGGTATGGGGGATGTCT
>JACCDY010485596.1_pt1 | contig 12268 bp, 10 predicted proteins | sample 7446391 | NCBI WGS metagenome assembly JACCDY01 (sample SAMN15323451, study PRJNA562643) | freshwater metagenome | isolation source: river surface water | place: USA:Blue River Watershed | collected 2017-08-18 | reverse complement strand
GGTCGCTTGCTGCTGGATGCGGGTGACTGCGCTCTGCACCTCGTCGTCGACCTCCTGCACGCCGAGACTGATGCGGTTGAAGCCCTGCTGGCGCAGGCTGTGGATGCGCTCGGCAGTGACGCTGCGCGGATCGACTTCGATCGAATATTCGCCCTGCTCGTCGTCGGCCAGCAGGAACCAGCGGCGGATGACCTGCATCAGCTCGCTCATTTGCGCATCGGACAGGTAGGTCGGCGTGCCGCCGCCGAAATGCAGCTGCTCGACCTGGTTGAAGCCGGCGAACAGCTTGCCCTGCATCGCGATCTCGCGCTTGAGGTAATCCAGATAGGTGGCGGCCTTGTCGCGGTTTTTGGTGACGATCTTGTTGCAGCCGCAGTAGTAGCAGACGGTGTCGCAGAATGGGATATGCACGTACAGCGACAGCGGATGGCGCGCGCCACGCGAATGCGCCTGGTTGACGGCGTGCAGGTAATCCTTGTGACCGAACTGGTCCGAGAAGCGGTCGGCCGTCGGATACGAGGTGTAACGCGGGCCGGATTGCGACAGGCGACGAATCAGGCCGCCGTCGAACTCGACGTGCTGTACGGGATGAATTGCAACTGTTGAAACCATGGGAAGACTCGCTCCTCGCCGTGAATGCCATGCGAAGGTGCATGTTCCGGGCTGATCAGACGATTCGGAGTCTACGTAGGCGAGCCGGTGATTTCCTTGACTCAAGTCAAAAATGACCGGGCCGCCCTGCCCGGCCCTGCCCGGCCCTGCTCCTGTCCGGTGCTCAGGTGGACGAAGCGGCAAGATCGAGCTTCATCTCCACCGTGCCGTCGCCGACATTGCTCTTGACGTCGAAGCCGAGTTCGCGCGTCAGGTCCTGGATCGCATGATTCTCGACCAGCGCCTCGCCCACGATCCAGCCGGTGCCGCGCTGGCGGAAGTAGGTGATCAGTTTGGACATCAGGATGTGGCCCAGGCCCATGCCCTTGAGATCGGAGCGGATGCAGATCGCGAACTCGGCCTGGTGGTTGTCCGGATCGGCCACGCCGCGCACCACCCCCAGGGTCTCGTCACTGCCGTTGTCGCGCCGGCGCACGGCGATGAAGGCCATTTCGCGGTCATAGTCGATCTGGGTCAGGCGTGCCAATTGCGAGGGCTGCAACTCGCGCATGTGGATGAAGAAGCGCATGCGCACGTCGACCGGGTCGAGCGACTGCACGAAGCGCATGTGCTCTTCGCTGTCCTCGGGACGAATCGGCCGCAGCAGCAGATGCTCCTGCATCCAGTCGATGCGCTCTTCCAGTTCCTGCGGATAGGGCCGGATCGCGAGCCGGTCATGCCGGTGCCGCAGCGCCTGCGGACGCAGCAAGACGCGCGCATCGAGCGCGATCACGCCATCGGCGTCGGCCAGCAGCGGATTGATGTCAAGCTCGGCCACTTCGGGCAGCTCGGCCGCCAGGTGCGCGACCTGGATCATCACGCGCGCGACTTCATTCAGGTTGGCCGCCGGGCGATTGCGATAGCCCTTCAGCAGCGCGGCCACGCGGGTGCGGTTGATCGTGTCACGGGCCAGCACCTGGTTCAGCGGCGGCAGCGCGATCGCATGGTCCTGCAGCACCTCGACGGCGATCCCGCCCTGGCCGAACAGGATCACGGGCCCGAAGATGTGGTCGCTGGTGATGCCGACGATCAGCTCGTGCGCATCGGGACGGCGCGCCATCGCCTGCACCGTGAAGCCCTGCAGCCGCGCGCCGGGCCGCCATTGCTGCAGCCGCTGCTGCATGGCGATGGCCGCGATCTCGACCGCCTCGGCGCTGGTCAGATCGAGCGCGACGCCGCCGACCTCGGTCTTGTGGCTGATGTCGGGCGACAGCAGCTTGACGGCGACCGGAAAGCCGATCTGCACGGCCAGCTCGCCGGCCTGCTGCGGGGTGTCCGCGATGCGGGTGTCGACGATCGGTATGTGACAGGCATCGAGCAAGGCCTTGGCCTCGGGCTCGGTGAGCGTGAAGCGGCCGTCGGCCAGCGCCTTGTCGATCACGGCGCGCGCGGCCGGCAGGTCGATCGGATCATGCTGGGTGCCGGCCGCCGGCACTTGCACCAGCAATTGCTGGTTGCGTCGGTATTCCACCGATTGCATGAATGCCTGCACCGCATCCTCGGGCGTGCCGAAGTGCGCCAGGCCGGCATCGGAAAAAATCTGGCGCGCATTCGCCACAGCCGCACTGCCCAGCCAGCAGCTGACGATGTGATGGTGCGACTGCTGCATGTGCGGCGCGATCGCGCGCGCGATATCGGCGCTGGGCACGATGGCCGTCGGCGAGTGGATGAACAGGATGGGATTGTCCGGCTGCTTCTCGAGCAGGATGGCCAGCGCCTGCCGGTAACGCTCGACCGGCGCGTCGCCGATGATGTCGATCGGGTTGCCATGCGACCAGCTGGCCGGCAGCACACGATTGAGCGCAGCGATGGTCTCCGGCGCCAGCGTGGCCAGCCGGCCGCCGGACAGCATCAGCGCGTCGGTGGCCATCACGCCGGGGCCGCCGCCATTGGTGAGGATGATCAGCTCTTCGCTGACCATCGGCCGCGCGCGCGACAGGGTCTCGACCGCATCGAACAGCGCATCGGTGGTCAGCACGCGCAGCATGCCGGCGCGGCGGATGGCCGCGTCGTACACGGCGTCCATGCCGGCCAGCGCGCCGGTATGCGAAGCGGCGGCCTTCGCGCCCTCCGGCACGCGACCGGCCTTGAGCACCAGCACCGGCTTGTTGCGGCCGGCCGCGCGCGCCGCCGACATGAACTTGCGGGCGCTGCGCACGTCCTCGATATAGAGCAGGATGGCGTTGGTGTTCGGATCGGTGGCGAGGTAGTCGAGCGTGTCGCCAAAGTCGACATCGGTGGCATCGCCCAGCGAAATGAAATGCGAGAAGCCGATCCCGCGCGAGCGCGCCCAGTCCAGCACGGCGGTCACCAGCGCACCCGACTGCGAGACAAAGGCGATCTTGCCCGGCAGCGCCGAGGTGTGCGCGAAGCTGGCGTTCAGGTTCGCATGCGGCGCGATCAGGCCGACGCAATTCGGGCCGAGGATACGGAACACCGCTTCGCGCGATGCGTCGAGCATGGCTGCGCGGTGCGAGCGCCCGTCACCGTGGTCGCCGTCCATGCCGGCGGTCAGCACGATGCCGGCACGCGTGCCCTTGGCGGCCAGCTGGCGGATCAGTCCGGGCACGGAATCGGGCGGGGTGGCGATGACGGCCAGATCGGGTACCGCCGGCAGGCTGGCCACGTCCGGATAGACCGGCAGGCCCATCAGCTCGGTATGGCGCGGATTGATCGCCATCACGCTGTGTGGCCGCGGATCGCCGGAGCGACTTGCGATCAGGTTCGCCAGCACGGTCGCGCCGACGCTGTGCGGGCGATCGCTGGCGCCGATCAGCACGACAGATTTGGGCGAGAACAGATGCTCGAGATTGCGTATGCTCATGAATGGCGGTGTCCGATGGGGATGCAGGCCAGTGCAAGGGTAAGCGAGGCGGGCCGGGTGGGCCGCGCTTGGGCGGCCAGGCGCCGTGCGCGCTTGACCTGAGTCAAATTCTACAGAAACATTTCTGGCGTGATCACGGGGCTGCTATGGACGCCAGTGCGCGGCTGGCATTAGTCTGACCCGGCTGACCCGGCTGGCCGGACCGCCGGTCGCGGTATATTTGCCAGAACGATCGCTTTCCGCAGAAAGGATATCCATGAGCTACAAGACCGTGCTGGTCCATGTCGACCAGTCCCGCCAGGCACCGGTGCGCATCGGGGTCGCGGCCGAGATCGCGCGCGCGCAGGCGGCCCACCTGGTGGGCGCGTCGATGACGGGCATTTCGCGCTATGTGTTCGACAGCGGCGCGTTCAACCCGAATGACCCGGTCTTCGTGCACCACCTCGAGCACCTGCGCCGTTATGCGAGCGAAGGGCTGGACAAGTTCGAGGCGATCGCGAAAGGCGCCGGGGTGAACGCGATCGAGGCGCGCGTGGTCGATGACGATGCCGCCGGCGGCATCGCCTTGCAGGCCCGCTATGCGGACCTGACCGTCATCGGCCAGTTCGACCCGGCGGATTCGGTCCCGGGCCTGATGTCGAACTTTCCCGAGCATGTGATCCTGCACTGCGGACGTCCGGTACTGGTGGTGCCGTTCGCCGGCCGCTATAGCGGCCATTTCCGCAAGGCGGTCGTCGCCTGGGACGGCGGCATGGCGGCCAGTCGCGCGATCGCCGGCGCGCTGCCGCTGCTGGCGCGCGCCGATGTCGTCGATATCCTGGTGTTCAATCCGGAACAGGACAGCGATGCGCATGGCGAACAGCCGGGCGCGGATCTCGCGTTGTTCCTCGCACGTCATGGGGTGAAGGCCAATGTCAGCGCGCGCCGGATCGACATCGACACCGGCAATGCGCTGATGTCGGCGACAGCCGACCTCGGCGCCGACTTGCTGGTGATGGGTGCCTATGGCCATGCGCGCTTCCGCGAAGTGGTGCTGGGCGGCGTCACCCGCACGGTGCTGGCCTCGATGACGGTGCCGGTGCTGATGGCGCACTGAGCACTGAGCACTGAGCACTGGCCTGCCGGGCAGGCGCTGCAGCTCAGCGATAGACGAGCACCGGTATCGAGGCGTGCGACAGCACGCGCTGGGTCTCGCTGCCGAGCAGCAGCTTGTCGAGTCCCTTGCGGCCGTGCGAAGCCATCCAGATCAGGTCGCAGCCGTGGCTGGTGGCGGCCTTGACGATCTCTTCATACGGATGGATGCCGCGCGTGGACATGACCTCGCAGCCCACGCGGGCAGCGCCGGCCATGGCGCGGAACTTCTCCATGGCCTGCTGGGCACTCTTGTCCTGGATCTCTTCGTAGGTGGACAGGTCCACCATCGCGCCGGCCTCGGGCATCAGCATGAACGGATACAGCTGGGCGACCGACAGGCCGACCACGGTCGCGCCGGTGGCAGCGGCAAAATCCAGTGCCGCCTGCACGGCCTTGTCAGACAGCGCCGAGCCGTCCGTCGGTACCAGGATTTTCTTGAACATGGCCGCTCCGATGATGGGGATGCGGCCGACTCTAGCAAACCAGGCCTGAAAAAAAATTGACCTTGGTCAAACAGGCCACAACGGCGCTTCATCCATCAGCGCGACCTGCTCGCGCAGTTCCAGGATGCGGTCTTGCCAGTAACGGACGGAGCCAAACCACGGAAAAGCCTGCGGGAAGGCCGGATCGGCCCAGCGCATCGCCAGCCAGGCCGAGTAATGCAGCAGGCGCAGCGTGCGCAGCGCCTCCAGCAGGTAGAGCTCGCGCGGATCGAAATCGCGGAAATCCTCATAGCCGGCCAGCAGCTCGGTCAGCTGGCGCTGCATGTCGCCGCGCTCGCCGGAGAGCAGCATCCACAGGTCCTGGATCGCCGGGCCGCTGCGGCTGTCGTCGAAATCGACGAAATGCGGGCCATCGTCGGTCCACAGCAGGTTGCCCGGATGGCAATCACCGTGCAGGCGCAGCATGCCCACGGCGCCGGCGCGATCGTAACAGCGGCGCACGCCGTCGAGCGCCAGCGCGCTGACGCTCTCCCAGCTGGCGCGCAGGTCGGTCGGGACGATCTCGTTCGAGATCAGCCACAGGCGCGGCATCTCGCCAAAGCTGTCGGGGTCGATCGCGGGCCGCGCCGCATACGGCCGCAGCGCACCGATGGCATGAATGCGTCCCATCAGGCGCCCTATCCACTCCAGCGTGCCGGGCGCCTCGAGCTCGGGCGTGCGCCCGCCCTGGCGCGGGAAAGCGGCAAAGCGGTAACCGGCATGCAGGTGCAGGGTACGGCCGTCGATGACCAGCGCGGGCACGACCGGCACCTCGGCCTGGCTCAGTTCGCTGACGAAAGCATGCTCTTCGAGGATCGCGGCATCGCTCCAGCGCTGCGGCCGGTAGAACTTGACCACCAGCGGCGGCCCGTCCTCCATGCCGACCTGGTAGACGCGGTTCTCGTAACTGTTCAGCGCCAGCAGGCGCCCGTCGCCGTGCAGGCCGATCGAATCCAGTGCGTCGAGCACGGTGCCGGGCTCAAGGCCGGCAAAGGAGTGCAGGGGAGAAGCATTCATCGGCGCGATTGTAGTCGCTGCCGGAGTACACTGCGGCTTTAGACTGCGGATCAACTGACATCATGGCCAATGAACCCTTGCTGACCGAGAAGGAATTTGACGAACTCGATCACTTCCTGATGTCCGAGCACTGCGGCGACGAAACGATGGCGATGGACGCGCTGCATGGCTATCTGACAGCGATCGCGATCGGCCCGGCGAAGGTGCCGGTCGACGAATGGATGCCGCGCATCTGGGGCCCGGAGGACGAGGACGCGCCGCAATTCCGCAATGAAAAGCAGGCCGCGCAGGTGCACTCGCTGGTGACGCGCATGCTCAACGAGATCGTCATCACCTTTGAAGTCGCGCCGAATGATTTCGAGCCGCTGTTCAGCGAGTACCCGTACAAGGGGCAGAACGTGCTCGATGCCGAGGCCTGGTGCTGGGGCTTCCTGGAGGGCGTGAACCTGCGCTCGCAGGCATGGCAGCCGCTGCTTGATTCACCGCAGGCCGGCTTGCTGCGCGCCATACAGCTGTTGGGCGCGGAAGAGATCGAGGACGACGAGGTGTCGCTGGTCGATGAACCGGCCAAATGCCACAAGCTGGCCATCGAGGTCGAGGCCTCGGTGCCGCAAATCCAGCGCTACTGGAAAGGCGCGGCACGCTGAGCGGCAAGGCGGGGCTGCGATGCGCCCCGCCGCCATGCTCTGGTGCCGTGCCTTGGCGCCGGCACCGTCCGGCCTCAGGACTTGATGAAGTGCTCGCGGTAGTACTTCAGCTCTTCCACGGATTCGCGAATGTCGGCCAGTGCCGTGTGCAGCTGGTGCTTCTTGAAGCCGGCGATCAGTTCCGGCTTCCAGCGGCGGCACAGCTCCTTGAGCGTCGACACGTCAACGTTCCGGTAGTGGAAGAACGCTTCCAGCGTCGGCATGTGGCGCGCCATGAAGCGGCGATCCTGGCAGATCGAGTTGCCGCACATCGGCGACTTCCCGGCCGGCACATACTTCTTCAGGAAGTCGATCATCTCCTGCGCCGCCTGCGCCTCGCTGACGGTCGATGCCTTGACCCGCTCGATCAGGCCGGAGCGGCCGTGGGTGCCCTTGTTCCAGGCATCCATGCCATTGAGCACGGCATCGGATTGGTGGATCACGAACACCGGCCCTTCGGCCAGCACATTCAACTCAGGGTCGGTGACAATGGCGGCGACTTCGATGACCCTGTCGTTGTCAGGGTCGAGGCCGGTCATTTCCATGTCCACCCACACCAGGTTGAATTCGTTGGGGCGCACTGCCGGCGCCGCATGGCCTTCGTTAGCTTGTGACATAATCCTTTTCCATTAGAGCGCAGTGCGGCTCGCCAGCCAGCGGCCCGGTCGGACTGTCGCACGGCCAGCGCGCGCCAGAGCTGCGATCATGGCCTTGCAACCGTCCGGCGGCAGCCCGCACCGCAGGCCGTTCGAGCGAAGTTTGCACGAAGTTCCCATTTTCTCACACGCATACGATGGACTCACATAGCTTCTCACTGCTGTTCGCCGCCCTCCTGCTGGCCACGCTGGCGGTCAAGCTATGGCTGGCCTCGCGCCACATTCGTCACGTGGCCAGCCATCGCGATGCCGTACCCGCGCAGTTCGCCGCGCGCATCCCGCTGGCGGCACACCAGAAGGCGGCCGATTACACGGTCGCCAAGACCCGGCTCAAGATCGTGCTGCTGACGGTGAACGCCGTCCTCGTGCTGGGCTTCACCCTGCTCGGCGGCCTGCAGTGGCTGTCGGAGCAGCTGGTGCCGCTGACCGGCAACGGCATGGGCTACCAGCTCGCGCTGGTGGCGGCGGTGACGGTGATCTCGAGCGTGATCGAGCTGCCGTTCGACTACTACAAGCAGTTCAGCCTGGAACAGAGGTTCGGCTTCAACAAGATGACGCCCGCGCTGTTCTTTTCCGACATGGCCAAGCAGACGCTGGTCGGCGCAGCCATCGGCCTGCCCCTGCTGTGGGTGACGCTGTACCTGATGCAGCAGGCCGGTGCGCTGTGGTGGCTGTATGCGTGGCTGATCTGGTGCGGCTTCCAGTTCTTCATGCTGGCCTTCTACCAGAACCTGATCGCGCCCCTGTTCAACAAATTCACGCCGCTCGAAGATGCCTCGCTGCGCGCGCGCATCGAAGGACTGATGCAGCGCGTCGGCTTCGCCAGCAAAGGACTGTTCGTGATGGACGGCTCGCGCCGCAGCGCGCATGGCAATGCGTATTTCTCCGGCTTCGGCGCGGCCAAGCGCATCGTCTTCTTCGACACCCTGCTGTCGCGCCTGCAGCCGAACGAGATCGAGGCGGTGCTGGCGCACGAGCTTGGCCACTTCAAGCTCAACCACGTGATCAAGCGCATCGCGCTGATGTTCCTGGTCTCGCTGGGCTTGCTGGCGCTGCTGGGCTGGCTGAAGAACCAGATCTGGTTCTACCAGGGCCTGGGCGTGACGCCGCTGATGGATGGCGCGAACGACGCCATGGCGCTGATCCTGTTCATGTTCGCGCTGCCGGTGTTCACTTTCCTGTTCTCGCCGCTGATGTCCATCCTGTCGCGCAGCAACGAGTTCGAGGCCGATGCCTTCGCCGCTACCCACAGCGATGCGCAAGACCTGATCTCGGCCCTGGTCAAGCTGTACGAAGACAATGCGTCGACGCTGACCCCGGACCCGCTGCACTCGGCCTTCTACGATTCGCATCCGCCGGCCAGCGTGCGCATACAAAAACTGCTGGGCGCCTGAGATGACGGCCCTCGCCACCCTGCTGGCCGGCCACTGCCGCCACCTGACCGACGCCGCCAGCGAGGCCGACGTGAGCGCGGCGCTGGCCGTGCTGCCGGCATGGCAGGTCGAGGGGGGGCGGCTGGTGCGCCGCTTCGGTTTCCGCGATTATCACCAGACGCTGGGGTTCGTGAACGCGATCGCCGTCATGATTCACGCCGAGGACCATCACCCCGAACTGGTGGTCGGCTACAACCGCTGCACGGTCAGCTATGACACGCATTCGGTCAATGCAGGCAAGGGCGGCCTGTCGGCCAACGACTTCATTTGCGCTGCAAAGATCGACCAGATTTTCGCGCAGCTGTCCGCTGACGCATGACGGAACTGCAAGGCCTGATCATCGCCGCCCACGGGCGGCACTATCTCGCGCAAGCCGACGGCCGCCTTTACCAGTGCGTCACGCGCGGCAAGAAGAGCGATATCGCCACCGGCGACCGTGTGCGCTTCAAGACCACCTCCGACGACCAGGGCGTGATCGAAGAAATCCTGCCGCGCGCTTCCCTGCTCTATCGGTCCGACCAGTACAAGTCCAAGCTGCTGGCGGCCAATGTCACGCAGCTGTTCATCGTGATCGCCACCGAACCCGGGTTTTCGGACGACCTGGTGTCGCGCTCGCTGGTGGCAGCGAATGCGGCGGGCATCGCCGCGCATCTGGTGCTGAACAAGGTCGACCTGGTCGATGGCCTGGCCGCCGCGCGCCAGCGCGCACTAGCCTATGCCAACATCGGGTATCCGGTGCACGAAGTCAGCGCCAAAGGCGACCCGGCGCAGACGCTGGCGACCCTCAGGCCCCTGCTGGACGGGCAGTCAACGATCCTGATCGGCCAGTCCGGCATGGGCAAGTCATCGCTGGTGAACCTGCTGGTGCCGGAAGCGGAACTGGCCGTGCGAGAGATTTCGAAACGCCTCGACAGCGGCAAGCACACCACCACCTTTACCCGCCTGTATACGATGGCGGGCTCGGCCAGCATCATCGATTCACCGGGATTTCAGGAATTCGGCCTGTATCACCTGAGCGAAGGCATGCTGGAACGGGCGTTCCCGGAGTTTGAAGGCGCGGTCGGCCACTGCCGCTTCTACAACTGCCATCACCTGACCGAACCGGGCTGCGCGGTGCTGGAAAACGTGGCTTCCGGGAAAATTGCCGAGCCCCGGCATGCCCTGTACCGCCAACTGTTGCATGAGTCATCACAAAAGCTGTATTGAGCGCAGGGCAAAAACTGTCAACAGGCAGCCAAACCCCTTATAATCCAAAGGGTTAAAAAATTTCGGCGGCAGCCGCAGGCTCGCCGCCGATTTCATTTATGGCAATCAAACACTATCTGCAGTTTGCTGACCTCTCCCTCGACGAGTACACCTACCTGATCGAGCGCACCAGGGTCATCAAGCGCAAGTTCAAGCACTACGAGCCTTACCATCCGCTGCAGGACCGCACGCTCGTGATGGTGTTCGAAAAAAATTCGACGCGCACCCGCTTGTCCTTCGAGGCCGGCATGCACCAGCTCGGCGGTGCGGCCATCTATCTGAACACGCGCGACAGCCAGCTCGGCCGCGGCGAACCGGTGGAAGATGCGGCACAGGTCATGTCCCGGATGTGCGACATCATCATGATCCGTACCTTCGGGCAGGAAATCATCGAACGCTTTGCGGCCAACTCGCGGGTGCCGGTGATCAATGGCCTGACCAATGAACACCATCCATGCCAGGTATTTGCCGACATCTTCACCTATATCGAGCACCGCGGCTCGATCGCCGGCCGCACCGTGGCCTGGATAGGCGATGCCAACAACATGTTGTACTCGTGGCTGCAGGCCGCCGAGGTGTTCGGCTTCCATGTGAATGTCTCGACACCGGCCGGCTATGACATCGACCCGACCCTGGTGTCGGCGGGCAACCAACGCTACACGCTGTTCGGCAAGCCGGCCGATGCCTGCGAAGGCGCCGATCTGGTGACGACCGATGTCTGGACCAGCATGGGCTACGAGCAGGAGAATGCGGCGCGCCTGAAGGCCTTCGACGGCTGGATCGTCGATGCGGCCAAGATGGCGCGGGCCAACCCGGATGCGCTGTTCATGCACTGCCTGCCCGCCCATCGCGGCGAAGAAGTCGCGGCCGAGGTGATCGACGGCCCGCAATCGGTGGTGTGGGACGAAGCCGAGAACCGCCTGCATGTGCAAAAGGCGCTGCTCGAATACCTGGTGCTCGGCAAGGTCTGAGCGGCCGCTGGCCTGATCCGGCGAGCGCCGGGCAGTCCCGAGGCAAGTGATCAGCAGACGATCAGCAGACGATCAGCAAAAAATCAGCAGAAAATCGGCAAGCGATCTGCATGCAAGCGGCGAACAAGCCTGAAGCAATCATCAAGAACATCGTACGAATACTGTTTCTCGAATCAAGGAAGAAAATCCCATGAGCGATATCAAGAAAGTCGTCCTCGCCTACTCGGGCGGCCTCGACACCTCCGTCATCCTGAAGTGGCTGCAAGATAATTACCACTGCGAGATCGTGACCTTCACCGCTGACCTCGGCCAGGGCGAAGAATTGGAGCCGGCACGTACGAAGGCGATCAAGTTCGGCATCAAGCCGGAGAACATCTTTATCGATGACGTGCGCGAAGAGTTCGTGCGCGATTTCGTGTTCCCGATGTTCCGCGCCAATACCGTCTATGAAGGCGAGTACCTGCTGGGCACGTCGATCGCACGCCCGCTGATCGCCAAGCGCCTTATCGAGATCGCCCGCGAAACGAAGGCCGATGCGATCTCGCACGGCGCCACCGGCAAGGGCAATGACCAGGTGCGTTTCGAGCTGGGCGCGTATGCGCTGATGCCGGGCGTGAAGATCATCGCGCCGTGGCGTGAATGGGACCTGCTGTCGCGCGAGAAGCTGCTGAAATATGCGGAAGACGCCGGCATCGAAGTCGACATGAAGCACAAGAACGGTGGCGCGCCTTATTCGATGGACGCCAACCTGCTGCATATCAGCTACGAAGGTCGTCACCTCGAGAACCCGGGCGCCGAAGCTGAAGAGTCGATGTGGCGCTGGACGGTCAGCCCGGAAGCGGCGCCGGACGCAGCCGAGTACCTCGACATCGAATTCAGGAACGGCGACATCGTCGCGCTGAACGGCAAGGCCATGTCGCCCGCGACCGTGCTGGCCGAACTGAACCGCATCGGCGGCAAGCACGGCATCGGCCGCCTCGACCTGGTCGAGAACCGCTATGTCGGCATGAAGTCGCGCGGCTGCTACGAAACCCCGGGCGGTACCATCATGCTGCGCGCGCACCGCGCGATCGAATCGATCACGCTGGACCGCGAAGTCGCGCACCTGAAGGACGACCTGATGCCGCGCTATGCATCGCTGATCTATAACGGCTACTGGTGGGCGCCGG
>JACCDY010828670.1_pt1 | contig 12269 bp, 12 predicted proteins | sample 7446391 | NCBI WGS metagenome assembly JACCDY01 (sample SAMN15323451, study PRJNA562643) | freshwater metagenome | isolation source: river surface water | place: USA:Blue River Watershed | collected 2017-08-18 | reverse complement strand
ATCACCACGTCGAAGAGCGTCCCATCAGCATCAACGAGGTGCGGGATGGCCTGTCCTCTGGACAGATCACTGAAATGTTCGCCTGCGGCACTGCAGCACTTATTTTTCCAATCAGTGTATTAAAAAGTGAACTCTTTTCCTATGGAAACGAAACACAGTCAGCGGGCCCGGTGACATTGAGCCTACGTAAACGTCTCACTGACATCCAGTATGGCTTAACCCCCGATACTAGAAAATGGATGGTCAGGTTAGCTTGATCGACGCACTACTCTTGAGAAAATGCAGCAATACAATCCTCGTAGGCAGGATCGCTGGAGATAAAACCACCGTTTCTCATACTGAGTATCAGTCGATCAAATCCAACCCGCGTGACTGTTTTTTTGCAAAACCACAGACCCGCTTTTTTGTAGCGCTCCATTGCCTGGACCAAAATATCGGGCGCGACATGGGGATAAAAAGGTGTGATTAACGCCGCGAGCTCTTGCCCGGAATGTTGGGCAATCCAAGGACCCATTTTTTCAATTGCCCGAATCATCGCCTCAAACGCTGCCTGCTTCTGAGCGATGATTTTTCTTGTGGAAATAAAAGTCGTGTAGGCAGTTGGGCCGCGACTATTCGCAGCGTGGAGCACCTGCCCCGCACCGGAGGCAACAGTCTGCGAAACAAATGGTTCGAAATATTGTGCGTAGTCAATCTCTCCGGCCTTCAACGCCTCAAGATTCTGTCCCATTGAGTTTTTCTCATTCACGATCAGCGAGCTGATTGAAATACCCTCGTCGCGCAAATCCTGTTGCAAGCATAGCCAAGGCGTTGGAACTTCCGTCACCACTCCAATTCTTTTACCCACGAGATCGGTCAGACGAAATGATGATTGTCCGGGTCGACCAACGATAAAAAACGGATCCTTGCCAACCACTTCACAAAAGGACAACAGCGCATTCTCCGAGTCTGGTTCCTGATCACGCTGTTTGATCACACGCAAAGGCCCACCCCAGACCACGTCAATACTTCCTGCCAACATGTCCGCTATCCCACTTCCTGGAGAGGGGGAATCGATCAACTCAATTTCAATACCTTCTTGCTTAAATAAACCAGAGGCGTACGTAGCATAGAAGGGAGCATAAAAAACAGCCCTGAAATTTTCAGCAAGTTTGATTTTCATGGATATTCCGATGGATTTGGAGATACTATCAACGCGATTACATCACTTTTTCAAGTTCTTTTGGGAGCACGGTTCAGATGTTGAAATCACATAATCGTTATGACTACTCCGCCATTACAGATCGTCCAGACTACAGTTGGCCGGGAGGCAAGCGCTTGGCGATTCATTTCAGTCTGAATGTCGAGCATTTCGCTTTTGGCGAAGGACTCGGCAATGATTATGCTGTCCCACATCCACAACCCAACTCGCGCAGTTTTGCATGGCGAGACTATGGCAACCGGGTCGGTGCCTGGCGCTTACTGGAACTTGCGAACGATCTCAACTTTCCCTATGCGCTACTGGTCAATACCGAGCTCTATGACTACTGCCCAGAAATGATCAAGGCTTTTAGTCAGCGTGGAGATGAGATTGTCGGTCACGGCCGGACAAATGCTGAACGTCAAGTCGACATGAACCTCGAACAAGAGCGTGCCTGCATCCGCGAAGCGGCTCAAACGATCCTGAAACACGAAGGTGTGGCACCTAAAGGATGGTTAGCCCCCTATATTTCCCAGACTTATGATTCGCCTGACTTGCTGAAAGAACAAGGCTTCAAATACATGATGGACTGGCCACTCGATGACCAACCCGTCTGGTTTCGCACCAAGCACGGTCGCCTATTGGCCATCCCCTATTCCCATGATCTGAACGACTCAATCGAATGCGTTTCGCGTCGCACCCCGGCACAACTATTTTGTGAAAATCTGATCGATCAGTTTGATGAAATGCTTGAGGAGTCGGCCAAGCGCCCCCTCGTCATGAGTGTTGTGCTGCACAGCTTCATTTTGGGACAGCCTTATCGGCTGCGGCAATTGCGACGAGTGATGCAACACATTTTGGCTCATCGAGACCAAATCTGGCTCGCGACGCCCGGACAAATCTACGATCACATTAACAGCCTGCCTGACGGGGTTGTGCCAGGCAGCACCTTCAAATAAGATTTTCACACGAAATCACTACCGGATTAAAACCATGCAAACCCGTACATTCATTAAAGTTGCCGCAGGCTTCGCCTGTGCCGCGGTGATTCCTTTCGCCTCTTTCACTGCACAAGCTCAAACCAACTTTCCAGACAAGCCCATCACCTTGGTTGTGACGGTTCCCCCTGGCGGTGCCGCTGACTTTGCCGGCCGCACCATGGGAGAAGCGCTTTCCAAACAGATTGGACAGCCAGTTCTGATCGAAAACAAAGCTGGCGCGAGCGGCACGATCGCAACAGCCTATGTCGCCAAAGCACCGGCTGATGGCTATACCTTGCTGCAGGGCGCTATTTCAACGCATGGAATTGGTCCGCATTTTTATACAAAGACTTCGTATGATGCTTTAAAGGACTTTATGTCTTTGGGTGTAATCGCAGAGTTTCCACTCGTGCTCGCGGTCAATGCGAACCTGCCGGTGAACAATCTTCAAGAACTCATCGCATTAGCCAAACAAAAAGACGGCAAGATGAGCTTTGCGTCAGCAGGATCCGGAAGCGCGCCCCACCTGACTGGCGAACTATTTCAAACTGAAGCGGGCATCAAAATGCTGCACGTCCCCTACAAAGGTTCCGCCCCCGCTGTCGTGGACGTCGCGGGTGGTCAAGTCGACATCATGTTCGACGGTTTCCCTTCATTGATGCCACATATCAAGAGTGGAAAACTGCGCGCCATCGCTGCAGTCAGCCCCACGCGTAATGCGCTGGCTCCGGATTTGCCAACATTTACAGAGCTCGGCTATCCCAAAATGATTTCCTCACTTTGGTACATGCCCATGGTGCCTGCTAAAACTCCCCAAGCCGTTGTCGATCGTTTAAACAAAGCGCTCGTCGAGGGTCTCAAAGGTACAGACGCGCAAAAACGTCTTGAGGCAGGAGGCGCTCAGATGGTCTTCGGCACACCTGCACAAACTCAGGCTTACATTAAAAGTGAATATGACCGCTGGGGTGTTGTCATTAAAAATGCAGGAATTTCAACTTCAAATTGAGCCTCGACTCGAAAAGTCCCCACCGACCAGCCACGCTAAGCACTCGACATGAGAATTGATTGTTTTCGTCATTTTTTGTGCGTGGCGTGGTTGCTTGCACTGTTTGTATCACCCACTGCTCAAGCCCAGTCCAGCCAATGCGGGTTTATACAAAATCCTGATGAACAGGCTTACTGTCGGGCCATCAATGGTGGTGGCTCAGGTCAGTGCGGCTTTATCCGCGACAACGATCTTCAGGCGCGCTGCCGCGCAGAAACAGGCGGTGGCTCGAGTCAGTGCGGCTTTATCAGAAACCCAGACAAGCAGGCAGCCTGTCGCGCGAGTACGCAAAAAAGAAGCAGCGCATCGAGTGGTGCTTCCGGTCAATGTGGATTTATTCAAGACCCGGACAGACAGGCCTATTGCCGCGCCACGACTGGAGGTGGTTCTGGACAATGCGGTTTTATTCGAAATAACGACCTGCAAGCCATGTGTCGCGCCGAGACTGGCGGCGGCTCCGGTCAGTGCGGCTTCATTCGCGACCCTGATATGAAAGCAGCTTGCAGAGCCAAAACTAGATAAAAAGATCAAAAATTTTCACATACTGCTGGAGACTAAAAAATGAATTTCTTACAAAAAAAACTACCCGTCCTCGCCTCACTGGTGATGGCATCATGCGCAGCCAATATTGCGGTCGCTCAATCGAACGACTATCCAAACAAGCCCATCAAAATTATTGTCGGTTTCACCCCAGGAGGCAGTACTGACGCAGTGGGTAGACAGCTTGCAAACTCATTCACCAAAATTCTTGGTCAATCTGTCATCGTTGAAAATAAACCCGGCGCCAATGCCAACCTGGCCACAGATTTTGTGCGTCGCGCCGCACCTGATGGCTATACGATTTTCTACACTTCTATCGGACACGTCACCAATCCTTTGATTTATAAAGAGGCGAAGTACGATCCTGTGAAGGATTTCACACCAATCGGCCAGGTACTGGCTGGTCCGAATGTGTTGGTGATCCCCGCCAACTCCAGGTTCAAAACACTCAAAGATCTGATCGATTACGGCAAAGCCAATCCAGGCAAAATCAACTTTGCGTCCTCCGGCGTGGGTTCTTCGGTTCACTTGTCCGGGGAGCTTTTTAAACAACTCTCCGGAGTGGATATGGTGCACATCCCCTACAAGGGAACTGGTTCACTTTTACCCCACCTTATGTCCGGGACCGTCGATCTGGCCTTTCCTAATCTTCCAACGGCGATCCCCCTGATCGAACAAGGTCAACTGCGGGCACTTGGCGTCACGACGAACACCCGCTCGAACGCTGCGCCCAAGATCCCCACCATCGCCGAAGGTGGTCTACCGACCTACGATATGTCTACTTGGTATGGCCTTGTTGGACCGGCTAATCTCCCACCCGAGATTCAAAAGAAACTCAGCGATGCTCTCATGAAGACTCTGAATGATCCAGAGTTCAAGGAGCGTCTGATTGCCTTGGGAATGGATCCAAGACCCTCCTCGCCTCAAGACTTCGCCAAATTTATTCAAGGCGAATCGGCGAAGTGGGGCACAATTCTCAAGGATATGAACTTCAACACAAACTAGATGCCTTGACCCGAAAAAAAGCCTGCTTCCAGCAGGCTTTTTTATGAATGAGATGCAAAACGATCAATTGAATTAATTAATCTTCACACCAGACTCTTTGATGATCCGGCCCCAATTGGCATAATCCTTTGCCACAAAAGCACCAAACGCAGCTGCAGTGCCGCCTCCCGGATCCACTCCGCCTGCTTTCATTCTTGCGATCACATCAGGTGAGGCCAACACCCGATTGAGTTCTTTGTTCAAAATCTCGATCGTTGCGGGTGGCGTACCGGCAGGTGCGAAAAGCCCCGTCCAGATACTGAAATCCATACCCTTGGCCACAGTCTCATCCAGAGTTTTTACATCGGGAAATTCAGAGGATCGTTTAGCCGACGACACTGCGACCGCCACAAGCTTTCCACTCTTGGCGTGCGGAGCCAAAGATGCAAGCGTTCCGATATAAACATCAACCTGACCACCCATCACATCGACAATCGCAGGACCGGCGCCTTTATAGGGTACCTGTAGAAGATTGATATCGGCACGCTTTTTAAAATCCTCGCCAATGATATGGCCGAGCGTCCCGAGTCCGGCTGTTCCCCAGCGCAAGCCCTCTTTTGTCTTACCTTTGGTCACGAGATCCTGGGGAGTTTTAATACCCGACGTAGGCGAAGAGCCGATACCTGCCGGAGTCACAGAGACCTGAATAACAGGCGCAAAACTCTTGACGCTATCGTAAGTCAAATTATTGAAGAGCCAGGGACCCAACATCATGTTGTCTGTCTGGCCCATCACAAGCGTATAACCATCCGCTGGCGCTTTCGAGGCGAATTCGATCGCAAGATTGCCACCCGCGCCGGGCTTGTTTTCAACCACGACTTGCCAGCCTGTTAATTCGCCTAATTTGGCGCCCACGATACGGGAGACAAAATCGGTTCCACCGCCTGGAGGAAACGGAACGAGGATTTTGATTGGTTTGTCAGGAAACTTTTGCGCCGAGGCGACCAAGGGTAAAGCCGATAGAGACAGCGCCACCACAAGAGCCGATTTAATCAATCGATTCATCACTTTCATTGTCTTCTCCGTATGTTTTTATAGGCCGGCTCACACAAACAAACATATCCCATCATCTATCGATGCAAGTAGCTTCCGACCACATTAGGTCAGGGATCCTGAGATGTCAAGCCTTTGAATGTTGACCACGATCTCAAGACTACTTCAACGAAGCTCCGGAAACCCGAATGATCTCCGCCCAGCGGTCAGTTTCTTTATCAATAAAAAGTTTGAATTCTTCGGGACTGTTCGAAACAGGTATGAGACCCAATCCATTGAAGCGAGTCTGAACCTCCTCTGAGCGCAAGGCCTTAATCAACGCAACATTGAGTTTATTGACAATATCTGGAGGCGTTCCTGCCGCGACGACAACACCATACCAATTGTTGATGTCATAGTCTTTCACACCCGCTTGTGTAATGGTCGGTACATCCGGAAAAAGTGGATAACGTTCTTTGCTGAGGATTGCCAGCGGTCTAATCCGTCCAGACTGTATATGACCGATACTGGCGGGTATGGTCATGAACTGTAATTGCGTGCGTCCAGCCACAAGGTCAGCCAAGGCGGGTGCGCCACCTTTATATGGAACGTGTGTGATCCTGGTACCCGTGCGCATTTTAAAGAGCTCACCCGCGAGATGATCAGCGCCTCCATTGCCGGATGAACCAGAAAATAATTTGTCAGGATTCGCTTTTGCATAAGCAATCAACTCATCCACGGTATTTACCGGAATGGAGGGATGAACACCAAGGATTTGAGGTGCTTGGGCCAATAGGGTCACAGGCGCGAAATCCTGTTTTGGCTTGAAGGGGAGCGAATCGTAAAGAGAGGGATTGATCGCCATCGGTCCCGTATACGCCAGCAGCATCGTATAGCCATCTGGCGCTGACTTGGCGACCGAGTCCGTACCAATGTTACCGCCAGCCCCGGCTTTATTTTCAACGATGACGGGCTGTCCGAGTATGGCAGTGAGTTCTTTGGAAATCAGCCGCGCTGTCGTATCGGTCGCGCCACCTGCCGCATAAGGCACTACAAATTTGATTGGACGGTTAGGGAATACCTCTGCCGCCAGTGCACCAAAGGTGAGCATGGAAATGCAACATCCAAAAAGCATAGTCGCAGCCGAATGAATAAAATTTTCAGCTTCTGATCTCACTCGCATAGCAATAGGAAACATGTCTCCTCCTTTGAGAACCATTTAAAAATTCGCTTTCTTTGAGCGCTTCCTTCATACTAACAATTACCCTGACTAAACTGGTAAATTGATTAAGTTCTGACCGCAGTCAATCCATACAGTCAATTCTCTTTATACGGTGGGAATTCAATGAAAAACAAATTTTTTATCGCCTCACTCGCTTTATTTTCAGCATTTTTAGGTTCAGCCCAGGCCCAGACAGCTCCCGCTCAAGCCTGGCCGACGCAGCCCATCCAGCTCATCGTTCCCTTTCCTGGTGGAGCCAGCACGCTTGATGCAGTCGTGCGCTTGGTCGGTGCAGAGGTCAGCCGTGAATTAGCGACGCCTGTCATTGTTGAAAACAAACCCGGCGCAGGCACCGTCATTGGAGTCGATGCGGTCGCCAAAGCAACCAATCGCCACACCTTTGGCGGCGTGGCCAACAGCTTTACCGTCAACCAGACACTGGTCAAAAATCTACCCTATAAAACCCTGGATGATCTGGCACCCGTCATTTTGCTCGCTAAAACGGCTAACGTTCTGGCGATCAAACCAAGTTTAGGGATCAATAACCTTCAGGAACTCATCGCCTACGCCAAGAAAAACCCTGGCAAGCTGTCCTATGGTTCCTTCGGTAATGGCACGACCCCCCATTTCGCGGGTGAAATGCTCAAGTCGATGGCTGGCATCGATATGGTGCATGTCCCCTACAAAGCACAAGGCCCAGCCTTGACCGATTTGCTCGCCGGAAATATTGATCTGATGTTCGGTAATTTGCCTGACTTCATGCCCCATATCCGTAGCGGAAAAATCAAAGCACTCGGTACAACCTATCTGACTCGTGCCCCGCTTGCACCCGAGATCCCCACGATCGCCGAACAGGGTTTGCCCAATTTCGAAACAGACTCATGGTATGGAATCATCGCCCCCGTCTCCACACCCAAGATCGCGATCGATACGATGAATGCCTCCTTTAACAAGGCGCTTCAAGATCCGGCCGTCAAAAGAAATCTGGCCGAGCGTGGCATCGAAATCATTGGTGGCACACCTGATGCTTTTGGCAAACATCTTCGTGAAGAAGTGGCGAAGTACGCAGGCATCGTGAAATCTTCCAATATGAAGATTGATTGATTGATTGATTCATTGAAATCAATTCGTGCTGTATGTGACCTAACAGACAGACAATCCATCGGATGGCAAGTACCTTGATTCATTCAAGTCATCTTGATTTGAATGAACTCAAGGAACTGTCATGACATCAAATAAACTCTTTTTAATCCCCCTGTTAGCACTCACCGCGCTCACTGCTTGCTCCGGCATGTCTGAAAAAGGCAAGAGCACAGCGATTGGGGCGGGTGTCGGTGCCGTAGGTGGCGCTGTCCTAACGGGTGGCAGCGCACTCGGAACAGTGGGTGGTGCCGTCGTGGGTGGTGTGGTTGGACACGAAGTAGCCAAATAAGCTGAACTTAAAGTTTTCCAAGCACCAATAAAATCAGCAGCACGATGAGCACTGTTCCCAGTACTCCTGTTGGTGCGTAGCCCCAGTGCATGCTGTGCGGCCAAGTGGGTAAAACACCGACAAGCATCAACACGACAACAATCAGAATAATGGTACCGAGTGACATGGTAAATATCCTGAATAAAATTGCACTGTATTGACCCTGACGAGCATTGTCTGTTCGAGAACGCACAAAGCCCGTATATTTCATGCACGACAAGTTTTCTGGAGTATTCATGTCACCGAGTGCTTGGCTATACCCCCGCTGGATCGCACATCGAGGCGCTGGCACATCTGCGCCTGAAAACACTTTAGCTGCATTCCAACTCGGCTACGACGCCGGCTTCAGGATGTTCGAATGCGACGCCAAATTGAGCGCCGACGGTGTTGTATTTCTTTTGCATGACGCCACACTGGATCGCACAACAAATGCCCGAGGAATGGCGCACACTTACAAATGGGATCAGCTCAAGGAGCTAGACGCAGGCAGCTGGCATAGCAAAGAGTATGCTGGTATCAGTCTGGCGACACTTGAGCAACTCGCCCACTTTTGTATTGAAAGAAACTGCCAGCTCAACATAGAAATCAAACCTTCACCGGGGTTTGATTTCATTACGGGAGAACGCGTCGCGCAAGAGGCTCGTCGGCTGTGGATCGGACAGTCTGTGGCACCACTGCTAACCTCTTTCAAACGAGAGTCACTGCGCGGCGCACTTCAATCGGCACCTGAGCTTGTCAGAGGATTATTAATGCATGAACTCGCTTCCGACTGGCGAGAAGCTGTAGGATCACTGCAATGCAAAGTAGTAGCCTGTCACTTTCCCCTTTACAACAACGCATTAATTGAGCAAATCCGCTACTTGGGCCTAGGTTCTGTGGCTTATACAGTGAACGATGCGAATACCGCATCTTCGCTCTTAAGCATCGGAGTCGACTCAATCGTGACCGACAATTTAGCCTATGCCACATGACGTCAATCTAATTGCCACGATCGCCGCAGGTTTCGGCCTGGCAATGATTTTCGGCTTCATCGCGGCCTACCTGCGCATGCCTCCGCTGGTCGGCTATTTAGTCGCGGGTATTTTGATCGGCCCCGCAACGCCAGGATTTGTTGCGGACATGAGCCTGGCCATGCAGCTCGCAGAAATCGGTGTCATGCTACTGATGTTTGGGGTTGGCTTGCATTTTTCTCTGACTGACCTGATGGCAGTCAAGCGTATCGCCATACCCGGCGCAATCGCTCAAATCATTGTTGCCGTTTCTCTAGGTGCAGCGGTTGCCTTAATCTGGGAGTGGAAATTAACTGAAGCTATTTTGTTCGGTCTCTGTCTGTCTGTTGCCAGTACCGTGGTTTTATTGCGAGCTCTTGAAGCCAAAGGCATTCTGAAATCCGTCACGGGTCAAATTGCCGTGGGATGGCTAATCGTCGAAGACCTTGTCATGATCATGGCTTTAGTGCTGCTGCCGGCTTTGGCAAACTTCACCTCGACAGAAGGCACAGAAATCGCGACTGAAGCCTCACGCAAAGATCTATTGATTGCAATCGGCTGGACACTTGCCAAGGTTTCCGCATTTATCGCTCTCATGCTGGTCGTTGGGCGACGCGTATTGCCCCGCGCACTTTGGCTAGTGGCGCGTCTTGGTTCACGCGAGCTCTTTACTCTGACGGTACTCGCATGCGCGCTAGGCGTTGCTTTTGGGGCCGCCAAACTCTTCGACGTCTCTTTCGCGCTTGGCGCTTTTTTTGCCGGGATGATGATGCGCGAATCAGAATATAGCCATCGCGCTGCAGAAGAGTCTTTGCCGCTTCGAGATGCATTCGCTGTTCTGTTTTTTGTATCGGTCGGCATGCTGTTCGAACCCAGTGTCATCTGGACACAGCCCCTCAAGCTACTCCTTGTCGTCCTGATCATCGTTTTCGGCAAGACTCTTGCCGCTATCGCGATCGTATTGCTATTTCGTTACCCCCTGCATACTGCGCTCACTGTGGGAGCAAGCCTGGCGCAGATTGGGGAGTTTTCATTTATTTTGGCAGGTCTGGCGATCTCTCTGAAACTCTTACCTATGGAAGGACAGAGTCTGATCTTGGCAGCTGCCTTGATTTCCATCGCCTTAAATTCTGCCTTGTTTAGCGGTATCACTCCCTTGCACGCATGGCTTCTTAAAAAATCTGCGATCGCGAGAAAACTCGAACTCAGGCACGATCCTTTAACAGAACTCCCGATGTCCACTCCACAAACCTCCCTGACTGGACAAGTGGTATTGATTGGCTACGGACGTGTTGGGCAACGCATCGCGATCGCATTACGTCAGCACAACATCGCTTTTGTAGTGGCCGAGGAAAATCGAGCTGTTGTCGAGGCACTTCGGGACGAAGGCGTGTCCGCCGTGAGTGGAGACGCCACAACAGCAGAGGTTTTAATCCAGGCCCACATTACTCGTGCTGCCTTGCTCGTGATCTCAACGCCAGACACGATCGCCGCAAGAAAAATGGTTGAAATCGCCCGCACCCTGAACCCTGCTGTCAACGTGCTTTTGACCGCGCACAGCGAAGAGGAAGCCAGACTCATGGAAGCCGAAAGTCTCGGAACCGTACTATTGAGCGAAAATGAACTAGCAAAAGGTATGACAGCCCACATTCTCGACAGATTCGGCGTCAAAAATACCCATTCAATCAAGAATTCGCATACTTGAGCAATAAAAACCCTCTCGTCCAGGTCAGCATCTTTCCATCGTCTGTTCTGTTCGGGAGAGCAGAGATCATTTTCTGAGGATGATCTCTCAACAAACCGTGATCGCCATAAAGCAGTGCGTGAACATAAGTCGCGTTTGCACTTTGTGCTTGAACATATTCGTTTTCAAAAATATTTTCGAAATCGTTGCAGTCAATCACCCTGTTTTTGATTTGATCAACAAGCTTAGTCGGCGTGTCCTGAATATTCCAAAATTTCAATGCATGGAAAACGCCATCGATTCCAACAAAATCGACGGCGTGTTCATGGATATTTGGCAAGGGACGATCTTTGGTGACTTCAGTAATCAGTTTGACGTAACAATCAAAACACGCCTCAAACTCATAACTGCCATCGCATCCTAACTGAAGACTCCCAAAACCATCCAGGGAATCCCCAAAATCGCAGTGACTGGGAAATCCTCTTGGAAAGCAGACATTCGAGCCGAGTGGTCCAAGAGATTGACGCATCATTTTGCGTGCGTCATCTTGTCCTAGACCGAGATAAGTTTTGCAATAGACGCGATACTCTCGTCCATTGATTTTGATTGGATAAACATCTTCATCGTACCGATCATCATCCACAGGAAAGCTTAATTGAGCCGAAGACCCACCGACTTCGATCACGCCCAGCGGAGATGAGCCGCTGTTGAAAATATCTCGATGAACATCATTCAAGTTCACCCAAGTCCAGATCCCTTCTTCGCTATTGCCATCAGCGGTTCGAATTTCACCTAATCGAAAGCCTGCTTGGACAACAAAGTCCTGTATGCGGCGATATAAATCAATGACAGTATTTGAGCCGAAATGACGTTCTGCATACCGCATTCCTGCAGTGGCGAACAAATTAACGATGACGTCTGCTCTTGTTACACCCAAGTCTTGCAGAAAAGGATCGAGGCTGTTCAGAAGAGGCTCAATCACCTCGTCACACACATGATGCACAAGTTCAGGCTGTTCTGGATGGATATAGTTATTGATTCCATCCTCTTTTTTGCCGCTAGGTGTTGTAGAAAACTCCTTTTGCACAACAAGCTTGACTTCGGGGTAACCAGTCCCAAGCGTGATTTGATAAAGATAAATT
>JACCDY011250479.1_pt1 | contig 12271 bp, 17 predicted proteins | sample 7446391 | NCBI WGS metagenome assembly JACCDY01 (sample SAMN15323451, study PRJNA562643) | freshwater metagenome | isolation source: river surface water | place: USA:Blue River Watershed | collected 2017-08-18 | reverse complement strand
AATAGTTTTGCTAATGCACGGATTTGATCAGCTTCACTGCTTTCTTTTAAAACGTGTGTCTCACTACGGTTTAAACGAGCTAATTGATCTTGCATACGGGAAAAGTCTGCTGACTCTTTCACAGTCTTTTTAGCTTTGGATGCTTTGATAGCATTGTCTACTGAACCAGCGTGTTCGTCCTTGCCAGATTCAATCTTGCCATCACCGTCATAGTCCTTGTTGGCCTTCTTAGCTGCTTCTGCTACTTTGACGCCTTCTTTGACGTTCTTCCACATAGCTGCTGCTGCAACTGCCTTTGGATCTTTAGCACCACCTTTCTTAGCTGCTGCTGCTACTTTGCCGAAGTTCTTGCCTGGCTTACCGATGTCACCACCTTTTTTAGCCTTCTTAACAACTGCTGACTTTTCCTTTTTAGTTAAGTCTGCACTTGGTGCTGCTTCGTCAAGATCCTTGTCTTTTTTCTTTTCTTCAGCTGATGCAGCTTTACCACTGTAATTCTTACCAGCAGTGTGCTTTAGACCAGTTTTAGTCTTAGTAGCTGTACCACCTGTACCAGTTTTGAACGTGTCACCAACTTTAGCGTCCTTTTCAAAGCCTTCTTCTAAGTCGTCATCCTTCTTGGACTTCTTAGCTTCATCTGAAGCACCTTTGCCGCTATAGTTTTTACCAGCAGTGTGCTTTAGACCAGTTTTAGTCTTAGTAGCTGTACCACCTGTACCAGTTTTGAACGTGTCACCTGGTTTAGCATCTTTGTCAAAACCCTCGTCAACTTCTTTTGTCTTCTTGGCTTCTTTTTCAGCTTCTTTACCAGTGTACTTGTCACCCTTGACTTTTGTAGCTGGGTGAGTTTTACCACTCTTGTCAGTCCAAGTAGATGGTGTCTTTGTAGCTTCAGTAACTTTCTCAGCCTGAGCAACTTTTAACTGCTTCATCTTTTGACGAGCTTCCATCAGCTTGCCCTTTAATGCTTCACGCTGGCTTTCTGACATAGTTTCTGCATTGTCCAAGTGCTTGCCATACTCGCTGAATTTCATTTCATATTCTAAGTAGTGGTAAACGCTAGCAATATAGTCTGCTGCTTTGGTAATTTTAGCTTGTACCCATGCCTCTAATTGCTGATCATCTTGGATTTGCTGATATAGCTTATGGGAATAGCTTGCTAATTTGTATAAATCAGCCTTTGCCATTGCGCCTTCGCGATCGTGGCCGCCGTCAGCAACTGGTGCGTTGTCGATCTGCGGTTCTACTGCGTCTAAGCCTGGTTCTGACATAGCAAATTCTGATAATTGTCTCTTTTGAGTGGTCATGGTTATAACTCCGTATTCTTTATATTTAGCTTCTTTTAATGGCGCCGCCACCGAATAGATTGGCACCCTTCATATCTAGTGCATTTTTAGCAGTGCCATCTGCTGATTTTGGCTGGATTACCTTGGGTTGAGGCGGTGCTTTTGTACCACTCTTTCCTGGACTTCCAGTGTACGACTTTTTACCCCTAGCTTTACCTGGGCTAAGTTGTGGAGCATCGACCGTGGCAATATTGCCTGCTGATGTAGCACCAGCGGTTGCAGTTTCTGCTATAATTTCTGTTATTTTCATTTTACTTTCCAAACCAATGCTTGAACCAGGCTTCAGTACCGGGTTGTAAGCCCATTTCACGAGCTTCTTGTCCCTTGGTACTGCCTTGAATACTGGGTAGCTGAAGTGTTCTGTATTTTGCCAATGCTTCTTCACTGCCCAACCCACCTAGCTGTGCAACAGCCTTCAGTTCATGAATGGGATCGTCAGGTGACAAGTAACAATCATCGTTTGATTGTGGGGTTAAGTCAGCAGTGGTTACTCTAAATTGTCTCATATCTGTCATTTGTATATAAATGGATCAACACGCTTTGCTGCTCTAGCACGTTGTCTAAAAATCCACCACATCCTTAGTTTATGATAAAGTCTTTTAAACATTTTGCATCCATTCTTTTATAATATCTTTGTATACTCTGTGTCCACGTTCATCCCAATGCCAGTGTCCAGGGCGTGAATTTACACTTTCTGGTATATGCTTTAAGCAAGTCATTGGCAATTGTGCGGAATCATGAAATGCAAAGTGTCTACGAATCCTGTCCTCACCATATGCAGTGTATATTGTGTTAAATTCCTGCATAACTCCAGAGTTTAAGTAATGTGTACGTTGTGGCCAACTTTCCATAACGTTCATAAAGTAGTACTCAACACCAAAAGACTCTAAAAACTTTGCTAACTTATATGCTTCAAGTAGTAATTGATACTCAACTACTTCTTTTGGGTCCACAATTGTCTTAATTTTAACGTATTCTTCAATCTCTGGATATTCATCTACAAAATCCAGGAAACCATAGTGGCATGATCTAAACTGCTTCTTGGCTCTACTCCAAGTTTGGAACCTATTGGGCCCAGCCCAGCCAATCATCACCACTAGATCTTTTGGATCGTACTTCTTTTCAATATCCACGTTTTTAGCAAACCACTCTACTGTGGTTCTACTAATGTAATCGCTGGATGCACCGCATGTAGCAATGTTAATCCAGTCCCAACCCATGTCTTCAGCTAACCATCTTGGCCACGTAACATCTGGTCTTTGTCTTTCACCAAAGTAATCAATGTCAGCACCCGCAATAAAACTTGGGCCGTTTACTAAAAGCGTTTTCTTACCCATTAAACACCGTATTTGTTCTTTTTAGGCTTTGCTACTGGGCTATTTTTGTTAACGTCAGCAACCTCTTTACTACGATTGCCACTCCAATTTTGAATTGATCCAGCACCAACTTGTTTTGCCGCCGCCTTGATCATGTCGAATTCAACATCAGTATATGGTTCCAACAATGGATCGCCACCAATCCAACTGTCAGCTGCTGCTTTAGTTGGGTAATTTGGTGCGCCAGCAAGTGCTAGCCCAAATCGGAAGCCAGTATATGCAGAACCGTGAGATTGGTTTAACGCTGGTAGTGTTGTTGCGTTTACCATTGCTGCTTTCTGGTCAGCAGAGATCTTCTCCATCTTACCGCGGGTCGTATAGCCAGCACCAGATGTGTTTTCTGAAATAAGTTCCCTTAATCTCATTTGTATTTCCCGTCAGCGATGTCTTTGCAAATTGAATCTCTCAATTTTTCACACACTTGCTCGCATACTTTTTCTTCAATATCTTCTGGTAATTCACGAATTGGGAACTCTTTCATGTATCGCTTATAGCTGTCTTCTACGGCAGACTTAAATATCTTAGATGCTGGCTTTTTCTTACGTTCAGTAATACTGATACATTTAGCAATGTTGGGATATAGGTGACGACGATAAATGCTATCATCGTGGTTCATGAAGTACACTAAGTCTTCAGCTAAGTCGTAGTTGATCTCGCGACCAGTTTCTGTTTTGGACACGAAGTCATCATCTTTAAAGTGCTTGCCTTCTAATAGTTCATTAATACGCATATTTTAACCCAGAGTTATAATATGGTATTTATCAGTTCAAGGCTTATGCTATTTCTTAGTTATTCGCTCAATCTTGGAAATACTACTGCCCAAGTGCATTTTCGCCACTAGGAGAACGTTGTCTCCAGTAAGATAAAAGTGTGATCCGCCATGACACAATGGTTTTAGCATATCACGCTTACATCTTCTTGTAAGTTTTACTTTTGTTGGATTAGATTCTGCCCAAAGTACAAATGCACTGTTTTCGCTATATGTTTTTCCAACAGTAATTTTGTACTCAAAGGTACACTTGGACATTATAACAGTACTTGGTGCCAGCTTAACACCAGCTGGTGGTGCGCTGATGTATTTTACACGCGATTCATCTATGTTGGCTAGCGATAACGCTTCAGCTTCAGTGTTTGTGTATACTGAAATCCAGGGACTTTCTACTCGAACATTGCATTCGGTTAGTTTTTTAATTTGCTTGCATAATGCAAGTGCGTATTCAAGATCGTCTTGTGTTTTAAACGGCTTTCGACGCAACAGCGTTATTTGTGATCCATTACCGTCTACGCTCACATTGTCTAGGATCTTTTGAGTAGCATCCATATCTCCTGAACGGAAATAGGATGCTCCTGCACATACCAGCACAACTTTGTACTGGTATGTTCCCCCAAAAAGACTGTTATTCTGTCGGTACAGCATCCGTATCAACAGTTAGTAACGTGACTTTAGACTCTTTTGGCTTTGCCACAAGTGCAATCTTGTCGTCATTGATAGTGATAGTCAATGTACCACCATTTTTCAAGTCACCGAACAGCATGAGCTTGGCAAGGTCACGTTTAATTTCCTTGTCAATAACACGGTGTAGTGGACGAGCGCCCATTTTAGGATCAAATCCTTTCTCAAGCAACCAATTAATAGCTTCTTTATCAGCTTTGATCTTAATACCCTTGTCCTTGACTTGTGTGCGAACTTCATCCAAGAACTTGTTGACGATTTTAACCATTGTGTCCTTGCCCAACTTCTTGAATGTAATAATTGCATCAAGACGGTTACGGAACTCTGGTGTGAAGAACTTGTTGAGTTCCTTGTCACTGTAGTCTTTTTCCTGTTGACCAAAACCAATTTGATTCTTCTCAGCAGCCTGTGCGCCTGCGTTGGTGGTCAGGATAAGGATCAAGTTGCGGCAGTCTGCACGTTTACCATTACTACCAGTGATAAAGCCGTTGTCCATCATTTGTAGCAACACAGTGCTGACGTCTGGATGTGACTTTTCAACTTCGTCAAACAACAGCACGGCATTTGGATTCTCTTGAATTTGAGTAATCAGCAAGCCTGCGTTGTCTTCAAAGCCAACATAACCTGGAGGGCTACCAATCAGTTTAGAGATACTATGTTTCTCTTGGTACTCTGACATGTCGAAGCGAAGCAACTTGGTGCCAAGGTGTTTGGCCAGTGCTTTGGCAGTCTCAGTCTTACCGCAACCAGTAGGGCCCATGAACACAAAGCTACCAACAGGTTTGTTTTCTGGTTTTAGACCAGCTTGTGCAACCATAATCTTGTCAACAACTTCTTGTACAGCAAGGTCTTGTCCGTAGACTTCTTCTTCCAGTTTGTCCTGCAACGTTGCCAGGTTATTGCTTTCAGTTTCAGCAACTTGTTCGATAGGCATGTTGATCATCTTGCTGAGTTCAAATTGAACTTCAGATTCAGACACAACACGGGTACTATCTGGCATCTTCAAGTTAAAACGTGAACATGCGACGTCAATCAAGTCAATAGCCTTGTCAGGAAGCTTCTTATCTGCTTGGTATTTGACAGATAGTTTTACTGCGGCCTGCAACGCATCGTTGTCAATTTTAACATTGTGGTGATCTTCGTAGTACTTCTTGATACCTTTGAGAATCTGCAATGTCATTTCCTGTGTTGGTTCATCAACAGTAATGCGTTGGAATCGACGCATCAGCGCACGATCCTTTTCAAAGTGCTTGCGATATTCTTCCCAAGTAGTAGAAGCAATAACCTTGATGTTGCCCTTGCTCAATGCAGGCTTCATCATGTTAGCAAGGTCGTTTGCGTTGTTGTTTGCACTGCCAGCACCACTAATCATGTGTGCTTCGTCAATAAACAGTACAGTCTTACCTTTCTTACCAAGGCCCTTGAGTACTTGCTTAAAGCGTTCTTCAAAATCACCACGGTATTTGGAACCAGCAAGCATTGCACTAATGTCTAGGTTATAAACAGTGTAATCCTTGAGGAACTCTGGAACTGCACCCTTGACGATATTATAGGCAAGTCCTTCCGCTATAGCAGTCTTACCTACACCAGGGTCACCAACAAGGATCACGTTGTTTTTACTGCGACGGCCCAAAGCCAACGCAATGTTTTCCAATTCATCAACACGGCCAATAACTGGATCAATTTTACTCTTCTTAACTGCATCGTTGAGATCAGTAGTAAACGACTTCAAAGCCTTGTCACCAGCATCGCCTGCAGAGCCACGTGCTTCAGTTTCCTCGTCACCATCAACATTAGTGTTAAGGTAGTCGGCAAACTTTTCTTTATCAATCTCAGCTTTTGCAATGTAGTAATAGGCGTATGAACGTTTTTCACCCATCATAGCAAGGAACACATCGGTGGGTTCAATGCGTTGACGGTTGTTGAACAGTACTTGTGTAAAGGCGCGATTAAGCACACGCTCTACGCTTTGTGTCTTTTTAGGTTTAACAACAACATCCTGGACTGTGATTTCCTGGCATTTGGTTTGCAAGTAATCAGCCAGGTTAGTCTTCAAGTTTGCTACGTTTGCACCGTAGCCTTTGATCGTATTGTTGAACGTATCATCTTGCAGCATTGCAAAAAGTAGATGCTCAATTGTTAGATATTCGTGATGTAGTTTTTTTGCAGTATCAATCGCCTTCTCAAAAACTACTTGTAAATTATCACTGGGTTCAACCATTACGTTTCCTCTTATGTTGTTTCTTTTTTGCAAATGCTAGTTTAAGTGCGCTTACTTTATCAGTAAAACACACGCCGTTTAGGTGATCTAACTCATGTTGGAAGCAGCGAGCATCGATACCTACAAGTGTCATTATACACTTTTTTCCCTGCCTGTCAAAGTATTCGACTGTAACTGTACTATAACGCTTTACATTTAGGAACAGTTCTGGGAAGCTCAAGCACCCTTCTGCACCGTCAACCGAATCTTTTGAGTATGTCACCAGTGTTGGGTTAAACATACAAAACGGTACTTGATCAGTTAAATGGATAGCAAACACTCGCTTTGGAATGCCCACTTGGTTAGCAGCAAGCCCAAGTCCACGACTTTGCACCATGGCCATGACTAGGTCGACTTCAAATGCGGCAGCATCGCCATCGTTTTCAAAATCCCAATCAGTTGATACTTGCTTTAATACTGAGCTATCTTCACTTACTAATTTCATTGTTGATCTTTTTAAGTTGTTCAATTATTGATGGATCAGTAATTGCCACGCTCTTGAGCTTTATTACTGTGACAAACCTGCCCTTGCGTCCAGTGTTGATGTTGTTAAAACCGCCACCTGCGTTGGCAAACTCAACACCAGTTTCGACACCAGCTCTAACTTCCAAGTCTATTGATTGACCAGTTATAGTTGGCACTGTTTTTCTGCAACCAATCATAGCTTCGATTGGTGTTAGTTCCAATACAGTATACAAGTCATCACCCCTACGTTCAAACTGCTTGTCTGGAATGATGTTGATGGTGACATTCAAACTACCACGTGGCATACCCACTAGACTGTCGTCACCAAGTCCTGCGTAACGAATCGTGTCACCTGCTTGAACGCCGGCTGGTACGTTGATGTGTACCGTCTGTGTTTTTCCACTTGGCAGCGTATAACTGGCTTCAAGTTGTTTGCCAACAAACGAATCCATCAATGTGATTTGACAACGGATGTTTAAGTCTTTGTTTCTGCCTCGTTGTCGGGCAAAGTCAGCAAACGGATTCGATCTGTGACCAAATGGATCAAAGTGTTGTCCAAAGATATCGTGGAAGTTTTGGAATCCACCGTTGCCAGTGTTAAATTGGAATTGTTGGAACCCACCACTGCGTTGTTGGTCGTATTCAGCTTTCTTTTGTGGATCACCCAAAGTGTCATATGCAACGCTTATGTCTTTAAATTTATTTTGATCACCGCCTTTGTCAGGATGATGCTGGTTGGCCAACTTGCGGTAGGCTTTCTTAATTTCTTCTGGGGTAGCAGTTTCACTAACGCCAAGGATTTGATAAAAATCAGTCATACTCGTGAAAACAGGTCAATGTAAAATAGCATAATACACTATTTACCTTGACCTGTCAAGCTAATCGAAATTTTGATTATTTCTTTTTAGCTGGTTCTGGAACTTTTTCGCCTTCTACTTTCTTGTGTACTTTGATTTTCTTACACGCTTGCTTTACGGAACCGTCTTTGTTCTTGATTACGTTACCTTTTTTATCAGTAGCGTCTTTACAAACTTCTTTCATCTCTCCGCCAGCAAATGCAGTACTTGCTACACATAATGCTAAAAGTGCTAATAGTTTTTTCATTTTAATTTCCTTATAGAACTGGATCTGGATCCATTGGTACTATTTTCTTACCTGATGCGGTTGTTGCCATCGGTGATCCGAAGCCCCCTTGGCTAGGTACGCCTCCAAACCCGCCTCCGCCAAAGCCACTTGGGGCTGGTGTTGGCATTGGTGTTGGCGCTGGTGCATTAAAACCGCCACCCCCGAACCCGCCTGTTGGTGTAGGTAGGCTAAAGCCTGAAGACCCGCTTGATGGTGTGGTTGAACCTGCTCCGCCATTGTTTGCTCCTGCTAATTTTTCTTGTGTACGACCCATTGCAGCAATACCCAACACTGCACCCATTGCGATGTGGAATAAACCAGCACCTTGCAATGTTAGCGGTTGCCATTGTGTAATTTGAGGCACTTTCATAACAGCCTGTAAAAGGCTCCATAGGATTGGGAACAGTACGAAGTCAGTCATACATGTAAGCATGTACATCCAGCCCATTGCAGGACGCCATTTACTGTTCATCCAATCTTCTTTTTTCTTTTCGCTATCACTCATTTCTTTAACTTCTTCAGCCATAGTTCGCTCCTATTATGTGAGTATTTATTAAATTTTACGTGTTTTCTTCGGTGCTGTTGCAACCTTGGGTGTAGTTTTTTGTATCTGTTGTTTGGCAGCCAGTGTTGCCTTGTGTCGCTCACCAGATTTTAAACCTGCTGGATTAACTACTTTTGTCGCCTGCTTTGCTGTTTTACCCTTGCCTACTTTGCTCTTAAAATACCAAACAGATGCCTTTGCTGATTCCTCTGGATTACTTGAAAGTAATGTTGGGTTTTGTAAGTAAATCCCTGGGTTGTTTGGGTGTAACGCTGCTCCTGCTTTTGCGTACAACTCTCTACCAGTCAAGTGGATAAACCCTCTACCTCTAAAAGCCCAACCGTCACCAGTGTGTTCATCACCATTGCCGTTTTTATTGGCCAATGCCTTGTTAGCCAACGCAACGGGGTTACCAACATACGCTTGCGCTAGTTGCGGTGATGAGAAATTACTAGTAAACACTTTATAAATGCGTGTTGGATCAGTGTAATTGAAGTTCTCAGTTGCTTTAGCCCAACCAGAAGTTTCAACATGAACCTGTCCAAGTAAGTTTGAAAGATCATTTACGTTGGTGATGCCCATTTTCTTAGCAACACGAACAAGTAGGTCTTTATGTGCGCTGGGATTAAACGGTGCTGGTTCTGGTTTTGCTTGGATTTTTGGAACTTGTGGAACGGCCATTTGACCAGCAGGTTGATTTTTTGCCTGCAGAGTCGTTGGAATTGGTGGTGGAGATGCTGATGCAGCAGCCGGTGCAGATACTGCTGGCGGCTTATGAAAATAATCATATATGGCACCACCAATATCTGGCAATGCTATTTCTGATAAAACTTCACTTACTTTCATTTAACGCTCTCAAAAATCTTCTTTTGTTTTGTGTACCACTCGTTCCAAGTTTCAACTTTAACTGCGCACTCGTGATATGCACCGTAGTTTTTAACGACTACTTTGCTTACGTCACTTAACTTTGGTTGCTCAGGAACTCTGTCCAAATCAGCTGGGCAAACTTCAGAGTCTTTTGGTGCTTCTGGAAACGTCATTACTACTGGAACTGTTGTACAGCCAGTTAATACTGCAACTAAAAGTAATGGTAAGTATTTCATTTCTTAGGTGCCTCCGAAGCATCGTTAATGGACTTGATAAACTCTTGTGGTAGTTCACACTGTCCGCCTGGACCAAACTTTGCATCATATTTTGAAACTTCACGTTCAATATATCGTGTGATGTATTCAGTTTTGCCTTTGATAACTTTAACTTTCTCTTTGGCTTTTTGCTCCAAAGCTGTGTTTGCGTCCTTGGACTCTTGTTCAGCTTTGGCTACTTTTGCTTCCATTTCATGGACTTTGGCTTGCCACTTTGCCTCATTAACAATACCACCTTCCATCCAAATACCAAATAACAATGCAATAGCACCGCCAACTTGCAGTGGAAGACGATAAGTGTCAACAAATGGGATAAACTTCAAAACCCACGTTGCTAATAGTGCTAGTACTGCACCAATAGTGATTAGGTGATATACCCAATCAGGTAATAAAGAAAGTATCCACATTATTTGCCACATGATTTATTATCCTTGTAGAACGTGCATTGCGTGTTGGTAGTGGTTTTGGCGATCTGCTAAACCCAATGTACCACCGTTAATGCGCTTAGTCATTGTTAAGATGTCGCCGTTGTCTGCGTATTGGTTTAGGTTGTTTGCTTCCCAGAACCAAGCAGCTGATTGAACACATCCTTCAAATGTTGTTAAGTGTTCGCTTGCTTCGTCTAGACTAATTTCCAAACTCTCAGCGTAACGGGAATAGTTGTCTTTACCAGTCAATTGAATTAAGCCTCTTCCGCAGAATTTCCAACCATCACCAGATTCTTCTGGTCCATTGCCCATACGATTTGCGTAAGCACGGTTGGCAATCTTTTCTGGTTTTTGTGCATATTGATTTGCAATGTCCATGGAAGGGAAATAACGTGGCCATACTTTACATAAGCTAGCTGCCTTGTAGTTTAAGTTTTCTTTGATAGCACGATAGCCGCCTGACTCGTGTGCTGTTTGTGCTAAGAAAGCTGCAACACGTGGTACTGTGTTGATGTCATAGTCTGGTAAAATTTCACATAACGCTTCATACCAATGGTCTGCGTATGGGTTATTTCCAATAATTGCTTTAAACTTATCTAGTGTGAAATCAAAATCAAATCCGCTCATCATTTTTTCCTTTTTAATGAAACGGCCCAACCCCTGTTTTCAAAAATAAAGGAATCACCAATTTTATTGATGTTGTAGTTACCTATAAATTTAGTTAAAAACATGACCTCGGCCATACTGCTGCTTTCCATCATAATAGGCCCAGTCACACGCTCATACACGCCGCTCCTTGGCCCACTATCGAGTATATCAAAACTCACTGGTCCACTATACGCTCTCTTAAATGTAATTGATTCATCAACCACACCAATGTCGTCTACTCCACTTCCACTGAAGAAGTTATCAACGTTGTCCATCTGTCTTTTTTCAGTAGCAAGGTGATAGGATTCTTTATCACCAGGGACAGTGGCAACTAGATTTTCTTCAGTTGCAAGTTCACTCTTGAAACTTTTAAAATAACGGAAACGCATGTCATCAAGGCCAGTTAATTTCTTAACACCCTCGACAACTTCCATTATCTGTTCACCAATGTGCTTAGTACGCTCAATTTCCACGTAGACACGGAACTTCCCGTCATCCATTTCGCCAGAACTCACGTCAGCGTCTAGTACAAAGTTGTAACCCATTTCAATAAAGTTGACTAAGTCTTTTGCTGGATCTTCATCATCAACAGTAAAACTCAGTACACAAATATCTTCATCAGTACCAATCTTGCTTTTGAAGCTATCAACTTCAAAAACCTTTTTAATCAAATATTCTAAATCGTTTGCTTTTAATGGCATATTAAACTCCGCCTGGTGCTGGTACTGCACCGCCACCACCACCTGCTGGTGCTGCTGGTGCTGCTGCCGGGGCAGGAGCCGCTGGTACTGCTGGTGCTGCTGAACTTTCTGCAGGCATTGTATCACCCTTGTAATCGTTTTGCATCTTGTCCATGTAACCCTTGTAAATGTCAAAAGCTATTTGTTTTGGCATTTGGATTTCAACAATCCAAATTGGGTTGCGGTCCAATCTGCCTTTTTTAGTCCCTGGGCGAATATCGTTTTCATTGCGGATTGGTCTTGGTTCAACCAAGTGTGATTTCTGATACGAGACTTTGCAGCCGATTTCAGTCAATCTCTTGGCACCAATAGGATTAGGCATGCTCTTGTGTGGCCACATGAACCCAACTTTAATCCAATGACGTCCAACTTTTGGGCCATAGCATAGTTCGCCATCTTCCCAGTTCTCATATACGTAAACGTCCATCTCGTCGAGAACTCGCTCGAAATCCTTAAGAATAGCTAGACTGCTATTGTTTTCGTATAGATCTTTAATGTTTTTAATAACATCTAAAATGTCGTGATGCATGATTTGTCCCAGAAGCTTATATACTTATTTAGCTGGGTTCAAATCATAACGTATAGCTTTATTTTCCTCTGAATATAGTAAATAAATTTGTAGGACCTCTGTAGTAATCGAGGCGGTCGCTACATGTCCTACTTTACTATCGAAGTAGGAGAAACAACTAGATGACAAAAAGAGTGAAAAAACGCTTTACATCAGACGTTAAGGTAATTGATTTT
>JACCDY011089081.1_pt1 | contig 12282 bp, 9 predicted proteins | sample 7446391 | NCBI WGS metagenome assembly JACCDY01 (sample SAMN15323451, study PRJNA562643) | freshwater metagenome | isolation source: river surface water | place: USA:Blue River Watershed | collected 2017-08-18 | reverse complement strand
GGTCCTAATATAGTTGAAGCGAGAACAGTAGTTTCAAATTCCACTACATTATAGACAGGAATGAACTTTATAGCAGTTAGAGGTTATACAAGTCCAGTAACATTAACATTACCTAATCCGAACATTCCAACAACAAACAATTATATTATTGCAGATGAAGGTGGTAATGCTTCAACATATAATATAACAATACAAGGAGTGACAGGAACAATTTCAGGTGCAAGTCAAATGGTATTAAATCAAAATTATTCTAACGTATGGATTTATTCAGTTCCGAATAGTTTACAATATTTTGTATTATTTACAAGACCTTAAATATTATTCTTAAATAATAATATAATCTTACTAGCTTTTTTATTAAAAATATAATATAATTATATATTATACAAAATATGTCAACAATATATACAGGTTCAAATTATGGTATAATTTCAACTGCAAATTCTGGATCAGGTTCATTATCAGCTTCTGGAGACACAACAGGTTCAAGTTTTTCATATGAAAATGTTCAAAATTATACAACAGGGACTATATTTGTTAATTTATCATCAGGTGGTTATGCAACTTTAACAATAAATTATTCAAATGACCAAACAGGCTTAATCAACTCCACAGAATCTTATGTATTTACAAAAACCGGTTCTCAAACAATAAATTTTGCACCTAAAGGTAATTTTTTAAAATTAGTTTTAACAGCAAATGTGTCAGGCGTTGCTTATACAATACAAACTCGTTATAATAATACTGGTGGTAATTTTGATTTAGATAATGGAGTTATATCTTCATCTAATTCCGCTTATTTAGCAAATTTAGATGCAGGAGTACTACATGAAGGTTCATATGATGAAATTTATAATTATAGTTTGATTACAGTGCTAGTTAATGGGTTAGGAAGTTCACCAGCAGCGGGAACTATCAATTGTTATTTTTCATCAGATGGAACTAATGTGGACAGAACAGTAAGTTATCCAGTCCAAGATTGTACAGCAAATTCAACCACAACTACAACTTCAACAACATTCAATCCAGCTCATACACTATTACCTATATCCAAATATTTTAAAGTGGATTATCTAAATGGAGGGGTAGCGTTAACTGACTTTAGGTTAACAGTACTTTATCATAAATCCAAATCAAAACCTTTAACTAGTAGAGTAACACAATTTTTAACAGATTATGTTGATACAGACACAGTAAGATGTATATTAAATGGTAGAACTGAAGGAACAATTTTGCCAGGTGGTAATTATCAAAATTTAAATGTTTCTAATGGTGCACTAAATGTAAAAATTAAAGAACCTATCAGTGCATTTGGTGAACTATTAAACACTGAATTAACTCCTACTACTCAAGTTGATTTTACAAATGGTAGACCATTGGATAAAATTATGTTTTATCAAAATTATCCATCATATTCATCATATAATTTTACTGATTCCAAATGCAAAATAACTACGGCTACAGGTAGTGGTTCAAAGTCAGTAATAGAATTAAAATCTACTACATTTACTAAATATAAACCTGGACAAGGTACTGATATTAGATTTACAGCTATATTTCCAAATGGTTATGATGTTAATCATGATCAATACGCTGGTATATTTACAGGAGGCGATGCATTAACATTTGGATATTTTGGTGGAACATCTGAATTTGCTATTAGACATGTTAGTTTTGGTGTTAGACAAATTGTAAGATTTAGTAATAGTGGAACTGTGGATGCAGGGGGAACATTAAAATTATCTTTTGATTCAACTGTTATAGATGTACCGGTTGTAAATGGAGATACTGCATTAGTTGTAGCAAGAAAAATATATAATGCTATAATTGCGTTACCAGCTTTAAATACGTATGGATGGACAAATAATTATAATACTATTAATTCGACAACATATTACAACACATGTATTTATAATATATCATCAAATACACAAGTTTCAGTTTCAGTAAATTTAAATGGGGTTACAGGCATAACTTTTAGTGTGAGTGTATTAAGATCAGGAGTAAATCCAGAAATTACAATTATACCTCAAAGTCAATGGAATATTGATACATGTAAAGACATGGGTTCTTTACAACAAAACTATGTAAAAAATAGAAGTGGATTTCGTTTAGATCCAACAAAAGGTAATGTATTTAAAATAGCATTTCAATATTTGGGTTTTGGTTCAATAACATTTTATATTGAATTATCAGAATCAGAAGTATTAGTACCAGTACATAGAATCAAATATGTAAATACGTATTTAAAACCAACTTTAAAAAATCCAAATATGCAAATAGGAATAGGTGTAGCACAATTAATAAATAATCCAGGTAATAGTATATCTGTAGAAACATCAAGTTTTGCGTCATTTTTACAAGGTAGTCAATTAATAACATCAGTAAATCGTTCATATGGATTAACATTAAAAACTAATACACAAACGGGAGTTAATAGTTTGACAAGAACTAGTCCAGGTGTAATTTTTGGTTTACAATCAGCATTAATTTATGAATCATTAAATAGTAATGCTTCAGTTAACTATACAATAAATAATAATAATATATTTTTATCAACTATTAATGTAGCAGTGAATGCTTCTGCAAATACAACAGCTAATATACATTTTTTAATTATAAAAAATCCAACTTCAGTAATTACAAATAGATCAACATCAGCGTCATATCCCAATTTTGTTGAATATAATGAAAATTTAGTAAATGTTGTTGACGGAGTAGCAGTAACCGATGGAAGCACCGGAACAGTTACATCAGGAGGTTCCATAGTATTAGAATTTACCATAGCTGAAAATCAAAATACATCTGAAAATATCCAACCTCTAGGTTTTACTATATCTCAATTTGATAGTTACTATTTATGTTTTTACGGTGATGCATCAGGTAATTTAGATATATCGGGCTCAATATCATATCAGATTAATATGTAAAAAATTAATAAAGTATATTATCAAACAATTAAATGATAAAATTAAATTAATTTTATCCCTCCCCGAAAAATTTTAATATAGTATATATTCTTATATATAATTTATATGCCTCACAAAAAATCTCATAGATACGACGATTTCCCAACATCATCATCAAAATCATCTTCATCCAAACATTGTAAATCTAGTTCATCATCTAGTTCTTGTTATCCTTCTTCATCAAGTTCTTGCTATTCTTCGTCTAGCTCTTGCTATTCATCATCAAGTTCTTGTAAAAAAGGTAAATGTAGATGCAATCCATATGTAGGATGCAATCCTTATTATCCTAATCCATGCAGTCCATGCAATCCTTCCAATCCTTATTATCCCGATGGTTGTCCCAGCCCTTGTGCTAATCCTTGTGCTAATCCCTGCTACAATGGTAACCCATGCCCTCCAGGTCCTTGCACAATTCCTTGTGGTCCTACCCCTTACAATCCTTGTGTTCCTTCACCATGCAATTCAATAAAAACATACAACCCTTACTTATATCCTAACTATACTGTTTATCAAATTACAACAACCGCATATACAATTCCTTCAACTGCTTGTTCAACCTATTATCTTTACACAGTAGTCGGTGGTTCATCTCCCTCTACTACTATTACTTTACCTCAAATTGCTTCATTAGATTGTGGTAAAAAGAGAAACTTTGTAATTACTAACAAAGGTGGTGCATCTGTTACTATTACTCCTGGGGGGTCTGATACTATAAACGGAGTTGCTGGAAATTATACTCTCCCTGCTAACACATCAATTACTTTATACTCTGACACTGTAAGTAACTGGACTGCTGTATAAATAAGTTAAATAATTTTATTATAATATTCAATAATAAAAATATTGATAATAAATAGGTATAAAGAAATAACATATATTTAATATTATTATTAAATAAATGAGTCAACCTAAAAAAGACTATTATGAAATATTGGGTATTGAACGTGATGCGACGGATGAACAAATTACTAAAGCATACCGTAAATTAGCCATGAAATGGCATCCTGACAGACATCAAGACCCTGATAAAAAAAAGGAAGCTGAAGAAAAATTTAAAGAAATTACTGAAGCAAATACAGTGTTGACTGATTCTGATAAAAGAAGAAAGTATGATCAATTTGGAATGTGTGATGGCGAAGGACCTGATTTTGGAGCCCAAGGTTTCCCTGATTTTGCAGATATTTTTGGACAAATGGGTGGGATGCCTGGGATGCCTGGGATGGGTGGGATGCCTGGAATGGGTGGATTTCCTTTTATGGGTGGATTTCCTGGTATGGGTGGAATGGGAAATGGTAATGTTCATCGCCAAAGTAAAAGCAATCAAGAATTCAAAGTTAAACTTAAACTAGAAGAAATATTTAATGGATGTGAAAAACAAATTGAAATTCCAATCGAAGATATTTGCAATGATTGTGATGGCACTGGTTCCAAAACTAAGAAAAAGAAAACATGTACTGACTGTCAAGGTCGTGGAGTAAGAACTACTGTAAGACAAATTGGTCCTGGTATGTTGTCACAACAAAGTTCACCCTGTTCTGCCTGTGAACAAAAAGGTTGGGTATCTGAGGGTTCATGTACTTCTTGTAAAGGTAAATGTACTAAAACTTCTAAACTTAATAAAACACTTAATATTAAGAAAAATTTTGATCACCAAACTAAGATGTGTGTAAGAGATGCAGGTAATTATGATTCTAATTCAGGAAGAAAATCAGATATTTATATTAGTTTTAAGATTTCTGATTTAGAAGAATATGGGCTAAAAATTGCAAATGATTATGATTTAGTTTTAGAACACCCTATTCATATTGCTGATGCACTATCTGGATATACATTTTATTATTCAGGACATCCAAATAAAAACAAATATGTATTTAAATTAAATGAAGTGATTGAATGCGGAGATGTTAGATTTGGAAAGAAACTAGGTTTACCAAATGACGATGATGGACATTTAACATTTGGTAAATTAATTATTAAATTCAATTACATTTATCCCAAGACAGTTTTAACACCTGAACAAGTTAAATCATTTTTAAAAGAACATGATGATACCAAGTCTATAAACAAAGAAGAGTATATTAAGGAAAAGTTATTTAACATTGAAACAGAGGCAGATGATGAACCTAGAGGAAGAAGTAGAAATCAAAGACACGGAGGAGAACAAGAAGGAGGTGTCCAATGTGCTCAAAGTTAAATTTATAATTAATTAAACATTTTTTTATTTAGAATTATAATTTTTTGATTATAATTATTAGAAAATATTTTATCATATATAAAAAAATACTTATATATTAGATATAATCAAAATAATGGAAATAGAAACTGAAACTAGTGAAAATATAACTGATTATATTATTATAGAAAAATCAAATGAAAATACAATAAATGATAATAATATTGATAATATTGATAATATTGATAATATTGATAATATTGATAATATTGATAATATTGATGATGTTGATAATATTGATAATATTGATGATGTTGATAATGATAATAATGATATCATTAAGAATGGTAATGAATTAAATAATTTTGATAATAAAATATCAAATTTTAATAATTTTATTAAAAATATTATTACAAAATACGAATCAGATGAATTAAATAATATAGTTGATATTGAACAAAATAATAATCAAATTATCGAGATAAGTAAATTAGTAAATCAAGAAATGAAAATTAAGATTACACAAAATGATGAAGAAAACAATATGATGAAAGAAATTATTGGAGAAAATGAACAAGAAGATAAGTTAGATAAATTATTAGATAAATATAAAAAATTTATTGATTTTACAGAAAAAAATGGTGATACATCAAAAGAAGAAGAACCTGTTGAATTTGAATCTTATATAAAAGAAAATAATAATTTAGATAATAAATCTGACTTTAACTCCAATACAATTAATGAAATAATTAAAAAATTTGTATTTAACAATGATACTACTATTGAAGAATTGGACCACCAAGATAATATAAATTTTAATGATATAGTAGATTCAGTAGATACAATAGATGCAGTAGATACAATAGATTCAAAAGAAAATAAAAATGATAAAACTGATTACAATCAGATATTAGAAATGGCAGAAAAACTAAAAAAATTGTCAGGTGAATTAATAAAAAAAGAATTTTCAGATAATAAAATTTTTGTTGAGAGTCAAATAGATAGCGAATATATTGTGATTAATAAAAATTTTGAAAATAATAATTTACTTTCAGATGCTGATTCAAATTTAAATTCAAAATCAGACATAGATAATGATACTGATACCGATGCTGAAATTATTAATTTAAAACAATCGGATAATTCAGATGATTCAGATAATTTAATTAATTCTGTAAAATCTTCTAGTAATTCCGAAATTAAATTATTAAATGAAATTATTAAAAAAATTGAAGATTTAAATGAAGTAAAATTAGAGGTAATAGAACCAAATGTTATTGATTTAGATAAACAAGAAGATTTAGAAAAAAAAGATGACGTTAAAGAGGATTATGAGAAAGAAAATTGTGAAGAAGAGGATTGTGAAGAAGAGGATTGTGAAGAAGAGGATTGTGAAGAAGAGGATTGTGAAGAAGAGGATTATGAAAATATTAATTCGATAGTAAATATTTACGATGAACAAAGATTTAATTTATTAAATTCAATGTTAAAAAATTTAGGAATATTTAATAATAATACAAATGAAATTTTTCTTAATGATATAATAGGAGTAGTAGAGAAAATAGAAGAAAAAAATATAGAAAATGAGTTATTTAATTTTTTTGATTAATAATTTTTAATATTTAGTATTAAATATATAAAATATTAAGTATTTAATATATAAAATGAGTACAAAAATTGATATAAAAATATTATTAATCAATGACACATTAATATTTAATAAGTCAAATAATCAAGTTTTAATAAAAAAAGTAGATCCACTAGATACAAATAAAATATTATATGAAGAAACTGCAACAATAAAATATGAATTAGATAATTATTTATTAATAAAAAAATATTTTTTTAATATAAATTACTATGAATATTATAGTGAACCATTATATACACAAAATATTATACTAAAATTTACAGATTCAAATATAATATATGATTATAATAACAATTCAAAAACAGTTTATATATATTTTAATAACTACAATTTACCATTTGAAATGTTTGGTATAAAAAATGTTAATGTGTCTGTAGCTGTAAGTTTCATAATGAATGTTGAAAAAAATAATGGAAATAAAATTTATAATTATATTAAAATATCAAATGTTAAAAACTATACTTTACAAAATCAAAATACAATTAATATTTATGGCAATATAACTTTTTTTATAGATTTTTTTAAAATTATAGATACAGGTAATCCTGCAAAACAATATCAATTATATAAATTAGTTACTCCATTTCCTTTAAGTAAATTATTAAAAATATATTTTTATGATTTAACATATTCAAATATTCAAAATATACCATATACTGGAATTTCAAAATTCACAACAAATGCAATTCCAGTTTTAATACAACTATATGATGAATCAATTATGAAATATCAATATATAATTAATTTAAATTTTGATGTTGTAGATTTTAATAAAAATTATTATTTAGTATTATTTTTTAAAAATGTTGTTAATATAAACAATGATAAAATAGTTATGCGCGTATTTTCTTATGATTTTATTACATATTTTATAACAACAACAATAACAGATTATACATATTGCGAACAAATAACTGTTGATAAAAGTAATCTATATGATATACTTATTGATAAAAATACCAATATTCCAACAACTAAAATTTTAAATTTAAGTTTTGATGATTTTGATATTAACGTTGATCTAATAAGATTTAGAGAATTAATATTATTTGAAGCTAGAGATATAGATAAAGTATCTAATTTTTTACAATCAGGAAATATTGAAATCAAAATTTTGATAGATTTCCTTTATAATTATAAGATTAAAGATTATAATTTTGTTAATATAAGATTTAATCAAGTTATATTGGAAAATAATCAATTTGGAAAAGTAAATTCATTTATAACAGATAGTAGTTTATATAAAGTAAATTATGTAATTAATTATAATAATATGGAATTAAACTGCATACTTTTAAATATTGAACTATTATTTTATGATGAAAAGAAAAGTATACAAAGATATAATATATATGGTATGCTTCTATATAATAATAATATATGGGATATTTATACAAGAAAAATAATTTTAACAGACGAAAATAAATATAATCTCATCAAGGATTTATCAATTATTTCTAATAATTATTTTCAAATAAATATCTATGCTTATAATTCAATTGATGATCTTAATAAAAATATTAAAACAACAACATTAGCTAATACTATGATGCCAAATCCTTTTTATAAATTTAATTCAATTACATTAAATAGAAATTTTTCATCTGTTGGATTTATTATAGATGAGAACAAATATTTAAAATTTTGTTTAACACTGACTTGTGATTATAAAGTTTTAACATTTCAAGTTCCTAAAACAATTACTGACACTATTTTAAATTTTAAAACTAATAGTTATATTTTTAAAATTTTTAGGACAAATGGTTCATACACAGATCAGTCATATAATATTACTAGTAATCCGAATCCCGATACAAATTTATATACTATATTATTTTCTAGTATTGCTGATTGTAATTATTTTATGAATTATATAGAATTTGGTATATCAACACCTCCTAAAAGTATTAATTCGTATTTTAATATACTAAAATCTAAGAATTTTATAAAGGATTCATTTGGATTTTATACAATCACAGATACAACTACATCTGATACTATATATTTAAGCGTAAATAATGTTAATTTAGAAGAAGGTGTCACATTTATTAATAATACAATAGTTTTGATGTCATAGAAATTATAATAAAAATTTTGTCCAATCTAAAACTTTCCAAGTTTCTTCCAAATATTTTTTTCTATCTGACTGATAATCTAAATAATAGGCATGTTCCCATAAATCAATAACACCTACTATTTTAACATTTTCTGAATCAAATGGTACTTCTGAATCATGTGTTGTAAAAACGTCTAATTTACCATTTGAAATACAAATCCATTCCCATCCAGAACCAAAATGTTTAGTTCCCTCAGCTAAAAACTTGTTATAAAATTTTTTTATATCTTCATCTGAACTAAATAATTTAGATTTTAAATTTTCAAAAGATTTAGAAGAATTGTCAATGGTAGTAAGAGTTTCCCAGTATAAATCATGATTATATATTTGAGATGCATTTCTATAAACAGGAGAATTATGTTCAAATAGATTAATACCAGACATAATTAATAATAGTCTATTTTCTTCACTAGAATTTGATGAAAAATTTTTCTGTATTAAACTAAAAATTTTTTTAAGTTTTGGATCTGATTCTAATAATTCATTGTATTTATTTATATATTTAATATAATGACCATTATAATGAGTTTTATTTTGATACAAACTTATTACAGAATAACCAACATATTCAGTTTCCCTAAACATAAAATTAGGTTTAATAGGATAAATATTTTGATTTTTTAAATTGTTTGATAAATTATTCATATTATATAATATAAATAAAAAAATTAATTAGTTGAAAAATATGTTACTAATTCTTCAATTTTAGGTCTATTATTAGGAATAGAATCAAGCATTTTTATGATCATTTCATCGTAAATATTTGTCATCAAGTAAGGTATATTTTTTTCACCAGATTCTATAAGTTTAAATATTTCAGATAGTTTTGATACTTTTTCATGATTAGTATTGCAATTTAGTAAAAACTCAATTAAAATAATTCCTAGTGCATAAATATCTATTGATTTATCATAATAACCAGAATCGACCTCTTTGGCTTTATATATTCCTGTTCCTACCTCTGTGGTTAAACTAAGAATCTGATTAATTTCTTCATCTTCATTTGAAGCATTTTCATGTATAGTTATTAATTTTGGTTCATTTCCAATCATTAACAAATTATTTTTATTTATTTTATTACTAGAATTTGTTCTTGTTATAATTGAATTTGATTCATCATTATCAATTAAATTTTCAAGTAGTTTATTTAATTCATGATATTCTTGTTTGTTTACATTTTTAACTCTTCCATGATTATTTTTTCTTGTTAAACCAAAATCACCTATTTTAAATATTAGTTTGCTACCATATCTTTTTCCAAAAATATTATCTGGTTTTAGATCTCTATGAATTAGACCATTTGTATGTAAATATTCAACACCTTTTAAAATTTGTGTATAATATTGTAATCTACTAATTATATCGTCTTCATCCATTAAAGTTAAAAAATATTCTCTTAAAGTTATATCACATAATTCCATTTGTATAAATAATATAGGACATAATTTATTAATTGGTTCATCTTCTGATATATCAACAGATTTATTAAATTCTATGATGCTTGTTAAATCGATATCAACCCAAGATGAATAATATCTTACTACATTTTCATGAACAATGTTTGAATATAATTGTATTTCATTAAAAATATCATAATCATCAGAGATTAAGTCTTGTACAATAAAAATTTTTTTAACAGCATAGTATTTTTTTTCAAATAAATGATATACCTTATATACTGAACCGTATCCACCTTTTCCTAATAGGGATAATTGATTAAAGTTACTTCTGTATTTATTAATATATTTTGTTTTATTATCTAATCTATAATCAGGTGAACCTAATTCTGATTCTGGATTAAAATTGTTTAATGATTCAATTATAAAACTTACATTTCTTCTCATTTCAGAATAAGAATTTTTTGTAACTTCTAAATCCAACACATTTTTTTTATGTAAATATTTATAAATTTTTGTTAATTTATCTTTATTATTTATAAATACCATCTGTAATAGTACAACAATCAATAACGACATTTTTTTTTCTTTTGACAAATCATTAGGTAGTTTAGCACCAAAAGATTCAAGTCTTGCTAAATTATAACTTGATTTTGATAAAGGAGATGGTATTAATTGACCAAGTTTTTCATACGTTTCTGAATCAGATGTTTCCGAAGTATCAGATTCTGAATCTTCATCTAATTTATTTAAAACCTGTACTTTTTCATCATTTAGTAAGTCAATATTTGATAACTCGGAAAATCTATTTGATTCTGATTCATCATCATCGATTACTATAGAATTAGACCAAGAATCATCTGATTCTTGATTATCAAAATTACCTAAAAAATCTTCCTGTGATTTTATACTTGTGCCCAATATTTCTTCGGAATTTATTTCAAATAGGCTCATTTACCCTTATATATAGATGTAGATAATAAATATATATTGAATGTAACACATGTAATATATATAAAAATCAATTTTTGTTAAAACAAATAGTAGACTGTCAAATTATCATATTATTTTTTTTTATTTATTTTTTCTAGTAAAGTTTTGTAGCTTATACCTGTGGAATTATTAGTTTTTATAACTGAATCTGCTACTAATCTCATAAGAACTTCTATATTCTTAAGTTTAAAATTTAAATTTCTAAAATCATCAATCATATACTTTACCTTAAGTTCTGTTTTATCATTAAAATTTAAATATCCAGATGGACTTATTTTGAACATTATTACTTGAACTGTTATAATAGATTCATTTTTAATATCTTTGTAATTTTTTATATCTCCCAACTTATTTAATATACTATCATTCACAGTAATTTTTATATTACAAAATTTTTTATCTTTATAATATTCACCTTTCCCCTCTAAAAAATTGTCTCTTAGTTCTTTGATTGATCTTATATTTACTTTTTTAATCATCATTTTAGAACCTACCTTTGAACCTACCTTTGAACCTACCTTTGATCCTACTTTTGATCCTACTTTTGATCCTGCTTTTGATCCTGCTTTTGATCCTGCTTTTGATCCTGCTTTTGATCCTGCTTTTGATCCTGCTTTTGAATTGGTCTTTGAATTTGTTTTTGATTTTGTATAAATTAAATTTTTAGACTGTGATTTTAATATTCTTTTAAGAGGCTGAAAATCAGATCTATCAGCAATAACCCAAAAATTTTCATCTAAATTTTTATCTTTTATTTTTTTGTTAAACATTGTCAAATTTTTTTTTATTTGTGCTAATGAATAATTTGTTTCTTTTGGCATAAATCTATATATTAAAAATATATATTTTTATATTTGAAATGAATAATTAAATTTGATACTTTTGTTTTATAAATAAAAATTGATTTTGTCAGTGTATATGTATAATTATATACTAATATATTAATAAACTATTAAAAAGACTTATTCAAATAATTTTTAAAT
>JACCDY010059148.1_pt1 | contig 12282 bp, 19 predicted proteins | sample 7446391 | NCBI WGS metagenome assembly JACCDY01 (sample SAMN15323451, study PRJNA562643) | freshwater metagenome | isolation source: river surface water | place: USA:Blue River Watershed | collected 2017-08-18 | reverse complement strand
TCAGCGATCGCATCAATTCCGTCGTAATGGTCAAACACATTGGTGCTCCTCAATCGATTCGCACCGCCATCTCTCCCAGATCCTGCAAATGCTCACGCACCGCCTTTTCCAAGATCTGGTGCATTTGGTGAGCATCGACGTTCAAGTCAGACGCTAGCTGTGCAGAGACACGAGCGGGCCAGTTCAGCCACGCATCGCGCTGTGTGCGCGCTAATTTGTAGACATGGGCCACCGCCTGCGCTCGGTCCACTAAGTCGCCTTTAAGGCGCGCTAAGCGCACCTTGTTGGTTTGCGCTTTGAGCACTTCATTGGCCGTGCGGGCTTGCAGCAAGGTAGTGCCGCCCACTGAGGGAGCTTGCGCCCCTGACGAGTCACCTAGCGTTTCTCGAACGCTGGCAATCGCTTCATTGGGTACGGGGCGGTGTTCGCCACGTTGTTGTGAGGCATCTGTGTTGAGACGCCACTGCTCATTGGCTCTCTCCACATCAATGGAGCCATCGGCATTGGCCGTGATACGCCCTGAGCTGATGGCTTTGCGCACAGCGCCTTCGGAAATTCCACGGTAGCGCGCATAAGCGCGCATGGACATGTTTTGGCTCATGAATGAGGTCCTGTGAGTGCGTGCGCGCGAATAAGCGCACTAAAGCGCACTCATGTCCAAGTGATTCAGTCTGACTCAAAGAACAACTTGATCTTGTTCACGAATGAAGCGTTCATACGTACATGCGCTAACGCATTTGATTATTTTTTTTGGAGCGATTGATGAACCACCACACCACAGCCAACGCAATCACCGCGCCCTCTTCGCTTTTGGAAGAGATTGCTTTGAAGCACTTTTTTGTGCAGACCTTGCAGACCCAGAACTCTGACCGCTTGGATTTCCACGACGTTTCGGTTTGGGCGATGGATTCGGCTCTGAAGGCTGCATTTGAGGCAGGGGTTCAGGCTGGCGTTGAAGCGGCTTTGAAGGCGAAAACAAAGAAGGCTTAAGGACAACAAAGAGTTGCAGCAAGAGATTCACAACTCGCTTGACTCGATCGGAAATAGAAGCGTTCATCACGCACCCCGCAAAGAAAGATTTGAAAAAGACATGCAAACCATCAACAACCACAAGGAGATTGAAACGATGACTTACACAACAAATGGTCTCACCCTTGATGAGGTGGGCTTTATCCAGATCGCTGGCATCAAAGCCTTATCAGCAGCGGCCAAGGGTGAGCTGAACTTGAACCGCTTAGCGCAGGAAGAGCTGGCCTCACGCGGTTTGGACAAAGAAGGCCACTGGGTTGGCTTTGATCGCGCCAGCCAGATTCACAACGTCAAGAAGTAACCCCAACCACCTCAACAGGAGAAACACATGACCATCACACTCACAGCCACCCAACAAACCATCCTTGATCACGCCCACCAACACACCGACGGGAAGATTGAATGGTTCCCCGAGAACATCAAAGGCGGAGCACGACAAAAGGTACTCGACGGTTTGTTCAACCGTGCACTCATCACCAAGAGCGCCAGCAACTGGCTCATTGCAGCCGAGGGCTACGACGCGCTTAGCGTCCCACGCAAAGGCGCTGTTGCAGTGTCAGCACCAGAGTCAACCGATGTACCAGCCAGCCCCAAAACACCGCGTGTACGAGAACATAGCAAGCAAGCTCAAATGATTGAGATGCTCAAACGCCCCGACGGTGCAACCTTGAATCAATTGGTTGAAGCTACTGGCTGGCAATCACACACGGTACGGGGCGCGATGGCTGGATCTCTCAAGAAGAAACTGGGACTCACCATCATCTCGGACAAGGCGACAGGCCAAGAGCGCACTTACCGTATTCAAGAGCAAGGAGTTGCTGCATGAGCATGATGACCATCACGATCGAGCGCACACCCCGCACCTTGAACTTCGACGGCAAGCAAATTGAAGTTGAGGAACTCAGCGTTGAATTGCCATTTGCGCGCAAGCCCTGCAGTCTCGAGGAGGTTGGCGGTTACGGCAACTACAAGGTGCTCGTGACTGAAACCCGCGAGATGACTACTGATGAGTTCGACAGCTTTGGCCGAACGCTCCTCAGGTCACGCGATTGGCTTGCAGGCAAAGGCGGGGGTACAGGCGACGGATTCTTGTGCGTTGAGATCAAAGCACCAGGTCGTCCCTATCTCTACGTCAACCCCGAAGGCGGGGACTATGCGCGCTACGTTGCGCGCTTGGGCTAAAAGAAAAGGCGGCAAGGCCCAAACCTTTGCCGCCCTGTGCGATGCACAAGCGAAGTGATTACTTCTTCTTGTTCAATGCGGCTTTGAAAGCTGCACCAGGTGTGAACTTGGGCACATTGGCTGCAGCAATCTTCAAAGCTTCGCCCGTACGTGGGTTGCGACCCGTACGTGCAGCGCGCTTAGTGGCCTTGAAAGTACCAAAACCAATCAACTGGACATCTTGCTTCTTGGCCACAGACTTAGTGATGATTTCAAGCAATGTATCGATTGCACGGCCAGCAGCAGCCTTTGACATTTCAGTTTCGTGGGCCAATGCCTCGATCAATTCAGTCTTGTTCAACGTTATCTCCTTTTAATGAACGGTCGAGATTCTGACATGGGCACATGTCAATTCGCTAAAGGGTTTTCGTCTAGAACTTGAGGCCTATCAAGCTGCGCCGAATCACTCCTGTCAGGCTCAGCACGTTCAAGCACTGCCTTCTTGCCCGTGAAGTCTTCCCAACGCTTCACGATCACATCGACAAACTTCGGATCCAACTCCATGAGTCGGGCATGTCGGTTCGTTTTTTCACAGGCAATCGCTGTGGTGCCTGAGCCACCAAACAAGTCGAGCACGATGTCTCGGCTCTTGGATGAGTTCTTCACTGCGCGCTCAACCAACTCGACTGGCTTCATTGTGGGATGCAGGTCGTTGACGCGGGGCTTGTTGTAAAACCAAACATCAGCTTGGTCACGGTCCCCGCACCAGAAGTGGTCCGAGCCCTGCTTCCAGCCGTAGAGGATGGGTTCGTACTGACGCTGATAGTCAGCACGGCCTAAAGTGAACGAGTTCTTCGCCCAAATCACAAAGGTCGACCACTTGCCTCCCGCATCAAGCCAAGCCTTTTGCAAGGTATGCAGCTCCGAAGAGCTCATGCACACATAGCACGCACCCTTGGTCATGATGATCAAGTTCAGGCAAGCGTCGTAGAGGAACTTGTAGAACCCATCACCCAACGCGTCGTTCAGGATGCGACGGTCTTTACCGCGCATCTTGTCTTTGGCACTGTTGCCGTAATCCACGTTGTAGGGTGGGTCGGTGAAGGCCATGTCAGCGAGTTGACCACCCATGAGGCGCTCCACATCTGAGAGCACGGTGGAGTCGCCACAAAGCAGGCGGTGGTTGCCGAGAATCCACAAGTCCCCAAGTCTGGAAACAGGATCTACTGGTGGTTCTGGGATTGCATCATCCTCGGTTAAACCACCGCCTTCATCTTGCGGGTTGAGCAAGTCATCAATCTCCTCATCCGTGAACCCCATGATGGAGAGGTCATAGTCGGCTGCTTGCAACTCAGCCAACTCGAGCTTCAAGAGCTCTTGGTCCCAGCCAGCGTTTTCCGCAATGCGGTTGTCAGCCAGGATGTACGCCTTCTTTTGCTCGGGAGTCAGGTGGGCCAGTTCGATGACTGGCACTTCCTTCAGACCTAGCTTTCTGGCAGCCATCAATCGACCATGTCCTGCAATGACGCCTCGCTCACCGTCTGTGAGGATTGGGTTGGTCCAGCCGTACTCGGCAATGGAGGCTGCGATTTGTGCGACCTGTGCATCGTTGTGCGTGCGTGCATTGCGGGCATACGGGATGAGCGTATCGACCGCGACCATTCGGATCTCGGGTGTCATGAGGGGCCTTAGTAAAATTTCGCAAACAACAACGAAAAGCTGCAGTGCGGATAACAGTCATTAACGGGGTCTTAGCCCGTCAACATTTCAAAGACGGCAGCGATGCGGGATTTGCACCACTAGTCGCGGGGACCTATGAGGTCGTGGGTCCAGAGCAAAACGGATGTCTGGAAGTTCGCAGGGAAGATGGCAGCAGTTTGTTTTTACCAATCGACAAACTCGACACCTACGTCAAACGCGGCGACGTTCAAATCACTTGAGATGCGCAATGGGTGTGCGTACCCGGTGCGTACTGCGTACCCCGAATTCAGGGCTGTCGGTAGCGAAATCTCGCACCTTTGCCCCCCGCATAGGTTTATCGCCAGGAAGGACCCGTGAATTCAGGAAGTTGGGGTAACTTGGCTTGATTGACGCCAGTGATTGGGCGTTTTGTACCTGAGATGGCGCATGGATTCGTGAGGTCACTCACTGTGAGTCACTTACTTCCACTCACTTTCATTCACTTCGCCACTGACGGTCACTGTGTGGGTTCAGTTAACTCACAACTGCCGCGACCATAGACAGAAATGTAGCTTCAAAACGCTGAAATGTTGCAGCGTGTTTTGGACGCAAAAACCGCGCATTCCCCCTTAAGTTTGAATTGCGCCGCGCATGCACGCCAAAACACGCTAATTCCCTCGCTGGTTTAAAACCTGTCGGATTCCGACTTCTGAATCTGCGTATTGAGCCTGTCAGCCAACACCTGCATGTCTCGCTTCCAGCGTCTCCAAGCCGTGGTGCGGTCACATGCAAAGCGCTTGCCAATTTCTAACCAGTCATACCGCTTGGCCCGCATCCACACCAAGTGCCGCTCATCAAGTTCGAGCATTTGCACCCAACGCATGACTTCAAGCATTTGCTCAACATCCTTGGGCGATGGGGGCGGTAGTCGGTACAACTTGATTGGGTCAGGGTATGCATCTTCAGGCAACACAACGATGGGCCAAGCGCTGGCGTAACCCTGCACAGCAACACGAGGTAAGCGTCTGGCTGTTCTGGCTGCATCAACAAAGCGCTCGGCCACCGCTTCAACTGTCCAGACCTCAACCATGGCCGCCTCCTTGCGATCTGCGATCACCATGGGTTTGACCTTGCCCGTAGAGGCGCTCGCCGATGTTGCGAATGAGCTGGCGTTCCAAATAATCAAGTCGAGCGTCTTGATCCGAGATGACCAAGATGTGTTGATCACGCCAGCCTTGGCGCTTTGTGGCTTCAATATCCATGGGGGTCGGCTGCATGCGACCCAAGGGGGATGGGTAATGTGGGGTGGGCGTTTTCATACCTGACCTCCCAACGCCATATGGCAATGCACCGCTGGGAATTCAAAAGCGAACTTGTTCGCTTTTGACAAGGCAACTGACGTTTTAGACACTAAAGAACATTCCTTCTCTTTATGTGTGTACGCGTACACGCGTAAAGAACTAGTGTTCTTTAACGTCTGTTGCGTCAAAGTGGTGGTTTTTGAATTCTTTTTCATTGAATTTTTCTCTCAATCGTTGTTGTAGGGGTAGGCGCGAGAAGGCAGCGAAGTGGGCTGTTTGAGGTCAAGCCCCACATAGCCGCGTACGCCCATGCTGTTGCGCCACTTCTCAAAGCGTCTGGCCAACAAGGCATCAGAGAAGCGGCGTTGCGTGCCCGTGTACTCACCCGCCAATTCAGCCCACTGCTTCCAGTCATTGAACAAAGTAGCCGTGAGCTCCTTCTGGTTGGGCCCTAGGTTGCAGCGCTCAGCCAGCCACCTGCCCATGGCGTCCTCCGCCTCGAAATACTCTTCGGTCGCTTGGACCACGGTTGCAGGTTGTTTGAGCCCAAGCTGCTGCCACATGAGACACCCCTCGAGTGCCCAAGCCAAGATCCCGTCACGTTCAGCCAGTAGCTTTTCAGTCAAGAGCGGATCGCGCTTTTCTGGAGGTACCGTGATCGTGAAAGGGATCAGGTGCATGCGACGGCGCATCGCCTCGTCGATGTTGCGAATCGCAGGCTTGTGGTTGCCCGCAATGAGCAACTTGAACTGAGGCGTGTAGGTGAAGAAGTCCTGGTGCATCAGGCGTGCCGTGATGTGGTCACCCCCTGTGATGGCTTTTATCTTCGATTCATTCCAACGCCTGCCTTGCTCGGTTTCAGTCGCCGACACAAAGCGCGCCCCGCGTAAACCAGCCAAGTCCGTTGGGTGACGATCGGTGCGCGTTTCCATGAAGGTGTCCATGGGTGCGTTGGCGGCATAGTCGCCAAGCACGGTAGAGATCACATTCACGAACACCGACTTGCCGTTCGCACCAGTGCCGTACAAAAAGAACAGGGCGTGCGTGCTCAGATCGCCTGTGAGGCAATAGCCCACCACGCGCTGCAAGTAGTTTTGCAGTTCTGCATCACCACCTGTCACATTGACGAGAAAGTTTCGCCAGACTGGACACTCACCTTGGGGTGTGGCGGTGGTCACCTTGGTCATGCGACGGGCACGGTCATGTGGACCTCGGGCTCCAGTCTTGAGGTCCACGATGCCACCGGGCGTATTCAGCAGCCAGGTGTTGACGTCCCACTCCTCCACAGTCGCACTGTGCCTCGGATCTGATCGGACAATGCGCTCGATCGCCGAGATCGTGCTCGCACTGGCCAGTCGGGATTTGCTCTTTGGGGTGTCGGCATACACCGCTGCACATCGGCTAACCGTCCTACACAAGTGCATCACATAAAGCACTTTGTCCACGTTCCAACGCACGCCGTTCCACACCAACCACTTGCTCCATGGCGAGCAGTAACGCCAGTCCTCCGCGAACTGGTGAGAAAACGCTAACGCCAGTCCGTCCTCTGTCGAGTAGTCAATGCCCTCAATGGGTACTGGAACGCCTGCTGGGTCAAACTGGCTCACCACCGGTAGACGTTCACCCACGGCCAGAAAACCCGTGATGTCAAACCCATCCAGTGCAGCATCAGCCACATCCCAGCCCTCGGGCTTTTCAGCAGGGGGCTGCAAAATGACGCAGGATTTAGCACCTGCTTGCAAGATCGCCTGTGACGCTTGGTCTGCGTATTGCCAACCCGGTTTGTCGCGATCTGGCCAGATCAGCACGTGCTTACCCGACAGCGGGGACCAGTCGGTCTTGTCCACTGGCGCATTCGCTCCGTGCATGGCTGTTGTCGCGCACACGTCCAAATCGATCAGGGCTTGGGCGCACTTTTCTCCCTCCACCAAAACCACCTGATCGCTTTTGAGCATTCCGGGTTGGTTGTAGAGCGGACGTGGATCGGGTGGTGCCATCTTGCGGCGACGCACATCCCATGGTCTGAACTCCTTGCGACCCGGTTGAGGGTCATAGCGATAGACGACAGCAATCAGTTTGCCCGTAGCGTCTTGGTAGTCCCACTTGGCCGTGGCCGGACCCAAGTCATCAACAGCGGGTGTTTTGGTTTTGCTGGCACCGATATTTGCAGGCGAGACTGACGCCATACGACCGAGCCAGCCTTTGGCGTGCTCAAGTACCTGCGGGAATTGGGTCTGAACATTCAGATTGAAATAGCGCGCGACCAAATCGAAGATGTCTCCCCCCTCCCCTGTCGCTCGGTCGGTCCACAACCCAGCTTTGGGTCCAGAGAGCAGCAACTCCAAACTGTCACCTGGGCCACCCATCACATCTCCCACCAGATACTTGTTTTGACGTCCCTTGCCTGAGGGCCAAATATCGAGCACCAATGCTGACAGATGAGCATTCAGCGCCTGACGGATGTCATCTTTTTCACGAACAGCGTCTGTACTACCCGAATGAACTTTACGAGTGGGACTTGAGGGCACATCGTTGAAATCAAGCATGCACACCTCCGTTGACCACTGGAGAGGCACTGGCCTTGTTCGATGAAATTGCAGCTAATTTTTCAGCTTCCGCTGCCAGCTGTGTCGACATGGCAACCTGCCACTTGTGCAACTCTCTGAGCCGATAACGCACCAGTCGATTGATGAAGTAATGCGGGATACCCAGCTTGGCCCTCTTGTAGGGATTGACGAAGTAGTACAGCGGCAAGTTCAACGCCGCTGATGCTTGCTGTGCATTGACAAAGGGCTCCGTTGGGAAAGCACTGGGCTGCTTGATGACCTGCATCGTGCTTTGCGATGAAGGCAGTTTTTGGGATTGGGATTGGTTTTGTTGATTCATGGAAACAGTCATCCCTGCTAGCAGCTCAAGCTGCCAGCATCTGGATTTAAAAATTGATTTCAGGAACGGAACGTCTCAACAACGTCCCGTTGGATAGAACACTTTCAGTGCAGCGGCAATCAGATGCCTTGCAGTTGCATGCGCACCGGTGGGTGCTTGCTGCGTTCGTGTTCTTGCACCATGGCTTCGACGTAGGTCGTCACCACGGCATTGATGAGTTGCAAGGCATCATCTTGTGAGTAGCTGCTCAGCGGACGATCAAGGCCAATCTCGCTTGCCGCCTCCCCCAATGGTTTGAGGCACTGGCGCATGGCACACAGTTCGGCTTCGCTCGGATCAATCACATCGACTCCTATGATCAATGGTCCTGCGCGATCGATCTGGCGATCCAGCAGGTGAACACCTGCTGTGTACAGCCGATGAAAACAGGCTTGACATCGCATGGAGCAAAACACCCAGTCGAGGGGATAACGCTTTGCATGACCTACCTTGAAGCGAACATCTGCGTGACCAAACCCGCGAGCCTGTCTTGCGCATACCCAGCATTTCATGTGTGCTCGCCATCACTGCGCCCATGTGGGTCGCCCCTGCGCATTGCCTGAACGAGGCGTGTACGCAGTCCCGGTTTGAGAAGCAGGCATATTCGATGTCGGTGCAGCCATTGCAGGAGCACCGCCGGATCCACTTCCTGAACCACCACCAGAACTGCCATCCCGCTGCAGCTTGATGGCCATCAGATCCTCATAGTCCTTGTGATCAGGCTCGATCACCAAGCGGATGATGTTGCGCAGCTCGCCCTTGCCATCTTTTTCGATACCTATGCGAGCTACGAACTCAGAACCATCGAGCTCACTGAAACCTCGAATTTGGCGTGCACGCTGCGCCTCGGGTGAGTTGTCATCCGGGTGGATGTTGCGCGCGCTGTTGAGAACAGCCTTGATGAAGCTACGACCCATCTGCCCCCAAGTGGGCCCCTTTTGAGAATGCAAGCCCACATTGCTCCAGATTTTCCGTTTGGCAAAGGGTCCTGTGAGCACCACAAATTCGCATGAAAGAAAGACCGCACCGGTTTCATCGGACGCTGTTGCGTAGCCTCCCGTCCAGCCTTGCGCGAGATCGTCATAGCCACCGGGTTTGATTGCCATGCGCACCATGGCTTGCGTGCCTTTAGGGATCAGGTTGAATTCACCTTGCTGCGCATCGGCATCATTGAAGTCACTCCAGATATTGGGAGTGCTATAGGTTTGGTTCTGGGTAGTTTGGTTATACGTATCGTGGTTCATGAATGAAATTCCTGTGATGTTTGTTTGATTCAAAGTTGGATTTCGCCAACCCAGCGGATTTGGAAAGTGGGCTCGGTGATGAGCTCTTTGCGCGCGGGCTGAAACGCCGCACGCAGCAACGGGTGCCACTTGGCGTAGTCCTCCTCGGACACAGAAAACTTAACCTGCATAAAGTCCTGCACTCGGTCACCTGCGACGACCATGCGCTCGGCGATCTGGGACAAATGCCCCTGGTCCCACACGATTTCCTTGGGTTGAGAGACTTCGATCTGGAGATCTCCGTCATCAATGCTGAACTTGGCCGAATCAACCTCGTCGAGGTTTGAGGCTTCTTTCATTTGGTCTGCATACCGAAGCTCCATGCCACGGTTGATGCGTCCACGCATCTGCAGCGTCCATTCGTGCAGCTGCTGCACTGCGTTGTTGAAATGGGCCAGCTGATCTTTAGGCAATCGACTGATCTGGTTTTCAGAGAGGTCGGGCAATGACGCCTGTTGCAATTGAAGGTGGTTCATGGTTTTGTCCTCAGGCGAGAGCGCGTTGGGAGGTTGAGACGTGCTGGACACAGTTCTCAAAAGCGATGACGGCGTTCAGGGGATAACTCACGCGCTTGCCCAGCTTCAAGTAGTGGGGGCCACGCCCCTCCATGCGCCAACGTTGCAAAGTTTTGGGGCTCATGGCCCAACGCGATGCCAAATCGGCTTCGGTCAGGATCAACCGTTGGGGGATAGATGGCTCTGGGGCAATGACACGCAATGGATCGATTGCCGAGCGCGCTGGTGTTGTTAGCAGCATTGGTACTCCTTTCAATGAGTAGAGGGACAACGCTGCTATTTCAAGAAATCAACAAAGAACTGATAAGGAACTGAATAAAGAACTTTGGCGATATCTCCAGTTCTTTATTCCCAACGCCAAGACGACCTCCGAACCCCTCACTTGCCAATCTGTCAGAAAATACAGTAAACTTCTGACAAATTGAGATTAACCATGAGCCAACTCGCCCAAGCCGTCCTGTCTGCCGCGCAGTCCCTGCCCGAAGGGGGATTGCTTTCGCCTAAAGAGTTCCTGCATTTGGGCTCTCGCGCAGCGATTGACCAAACCCTGACGCGTCTGACCAAAGAAGGCCAACTTTTGAGAGTTGGCCGTGGGGTCTACGCCCTACCTGTTCAAGGACGCTTCGGTGCGCGGCCTCCTTCAACCGAGTCGGTTGTCGAAGCAATCGAAGCCACAAGCGGTGAGGTTGTAGTGCCCAGCGGAGCGGCAGAAGCCAATGCTTTGGGTCTGACCACTCAAGTACCAACCCGGGAGGTTTATCTGACCTCAGGCCCGTCACGCCGACTGCACTTAGGGAGTCGAGAGATTGAGCTCAAGCACGGGACAAGGTGGCAAATGTTCATGGGAAAACGCCCTGCGGGCAAAGCCATTCGCGCGCTGTTGTGGCTAGGTCCTGAGCAAGCCGCCCTAGCATTGCAGACATTGCGCAGCAAGCTCGAAGTTCAGGAATGGGAAGCCATGCGTTCAGCAAGATCCGTTTTACCAAGCTGGATGGCCCGTGCAGTAAGTGAGGTCTCCAGTGTCTGAGTCTTGGTTCGCCCTCAGCCGCGAAGACCAAGCGGAAGCGCTAGAGGTCGCGGCCGCATCAACGGGTCGTCCGCCCCATCTACTGGAAAAAGACACTTGGGTGGTATGGACCTTGTCTGCCATCTACGAATCTGCGCTTGCCGAGAAGCTGACTTTCAAGGGCGGCACATCGCTATCCAAGGTCTACAAGATCATCGACCGTTTTTCTGAAGACGTTGACCTGACCTATGACATCCGCGAAGTAGTTCCCGATCTCTTGCGCGACGGCAATCCGATTCCACCATCCTCTAGTCAGGCCAAGAAAATCACCGATGCCGTGCGCGATCGTCTACCCGACTGGATCAAGAACACCGTCAAGCCAATACTGGAATCAGCCATCCAACGAGATGGCGTTCAAGCCACGTTATCGCTTGCAGGCAAAGAAAACGAAAAGCTCATCCTCACCTACACACCCATCAAGGTCGGCACTGGGTACGCAGCATCCACCATCCAACTGGAGTTTGGTGGTCGCGCCACAGGCGAGCCGCACCAGCGTCATATGGTTGCATGCGACATGGCTCCTGCGATTGAGGGCATAAGTTTTCCGACTGCGCAGCCATTGGTGATGGGAGCCGAGCGGACCTTCTGGGAAAAAGCGACTGCGGCGCACGTGTATAGCCTGCAGGGTCGTCTGCGCGGAGAGCGCTACTCCCGCCACTGGTACGACTTGGCCGCGATGGCTAAATCTGGTCACGCACAAACTGCAATCACAGACCTGCAACTTGCCAAGGATGTGGCAGAACACAAATCAATGTTCTTTGCCGAGAAAAATGCAGACAAGGCTTGGATCGATTACACAGCCGCCGTTGGTGGAGCGATTCAATTGGTGCCTGAAGGTGGCGCCTTGGACTCTCTAAAGCTGGACTATGCGGCAATGCTGGAAGATGGACTGCTATCGTCAAACCAACCTTCATTCGCAGAGATCATCGAAATTTGTTTTGCTCTACAAAGAAATATCAACACACACGTTGAATGAATTTCCGAAATCGGCCAGAAGCAGTCAAAAGTAAATTTGATCAGAGCGAATTTAATTTTTCATTACGAGCCAATTCATGCGATCCATGAACATGGCTTTTTGCTCGGCTCCCAGAGCCTTTACGCGATGCCTGAGCCATTCCGGAGAGAACACCGCACTCATTTACAGAGCCACTCCCGGAGCAACTGCTTCGCAAATCAACAAGCTGCCTCTGCAAGGCCTTTAGTTCGCGGATTCGAACTGCCACATGGTTGATGTGCTCATCGATTAAGGAGTTGATTTCAGAGCAATCCTGCGGAGGAGAGTCTTTCATACGCAAGAGCACTCGAATCTCTTCCAAGGTCAT
>JACCDY011000682.1_pt1 | contig 12286 bp, 11 predicted proteins | sample 7446391 | NCBI WGS metagenome assembly JACCDY01 (sample SAMN15323451, study PRJNA562643) | freshwater metagenome | isolation source: river surface water | place: USA:Blue River Watershed | collected 2017-08-18 | reverse complement strand
GGGCATGGGGATGACCTTGAGCACCAGCTCCATATCGGCCGGGGGGTGGGTCAAGGGGCGGTCAAAAGAGGACATGGTCGGGGTGGGCAACAGGATGGGGCCTGCGCGACGGGGCGTCGCCTGGGCTTGAGCGAGAATAACCCAAACCAGCGGATCCTCCATGCGCCATCACGCCTCGCCTTCCTCCACCCCCGTGCCCCCCGGTCCCGCCGGTGGTGACATGCAGACCCTGCGCCGACTGCTGCCGTATTTGTGGCAGTACAAATGGCGCGTCATGCTGGCGCTGGCCTTCATGGTGGGCGCCAAGCTGGCCAATGTGGGCGTGCCCGTGCTGCTCAAGGAGCTGGTCGATGTGATGGACCTCAAGCCCGGCGACCCGGCCACGCTGCTGGTGGTGCCGGCAGGCCTGCTGCTGGCCTATGCCGGCCTGCGCCTGGCGACCTCCTTGTTCACCGAGCTGCGCGAGCTGGTGTTTGCGCAGGCCACGCAGGGCGCCACCCGCCACATTGCGCTGCAGACCTTTGAGCACCTGCACGGCCTGAGCCTGCGCTTTCACCTGGCGCGCCAGACCGGCGGCATGACGCGCGACATCGAGCGCGGTGTGCGCGGTGTCGAGTCGCTGATCTCGTATTCGCTCTACAGCATCGTGCCCACGCTGATCGAGGTGGTGCTGGTGCTCACCATTTTGGGCTGGCGTTTTGACCTCTGGTTTGCCGGCATCACCATCGCGGCCCTGGTGCTGTATGTGTTCTTCACCTTCCGCATCACCGAGTGGCGCACTCAGTTTCGCCGCCAGGCCAATGCGTTCGATTCGGCCGCGCACACCCGCGCCATCGATTCGCTGCTGAACTACGAGACCGTCAAGTACTTTGGCAACGAGGCCTACGAGGCGGGTCGTTACGACCACAGCCTGGAGCGCCTGCGCCAGGCGCGCCTGAAGTCGCAGACCACCCTCAGCCTGCTCAACACCGGCCAGCAGCTGATCATTGCGCTGGCCCTGGTGGCCATGCTCTGGCGCGCCACCGAGGGGGTGGTGGCCGGGCGGATGACGCTGGGTGACCTGGTGATGGTCAACGCCTTCATGATCCAGCTCTACATCCCGCTGAACTTTCTGGGCGTGATCTACCGCGAGATCAAGCAAAGCCTGACCGACCTGGACCGCATGTTTGTGCTGATGGACCGCGAGCGCGAGGTCGACGATGCACCCGGCGCCCCCGAGCTGGCCCTGCAGGGCGCGCCCGAGGTGCGCTTTGAGGGCGTGCGGTTTGCCTACGAAAGCGACCGCCCCATCCTGCACGACATCGACTTCACCATCCCCGCCGGCCGCACGGTGGCGGTGGTCGGGCCGTCGGGCTCGGGCAAGTCCACGCTGGCGCGCCTGCTGTTTCGCTTCTACGACGTGCAGGGCGGCCGCATCACCATCGCCGGCCAGGATGTGCGCACGGTGCGCCAGAACAGCGTGCGCCGCGCCATCGGCATCGTGCCGCAGGACACCGTGTTGTTCAACGACAGCATTGCCTACAACATCGCCTACGGCCAGCCCGGCGCCACGCAGGCGCAGATCGAGGCGGCGGCCCGCGCCGCCCGCATCCACGACTTCATTGCGGCCACCCCGCGCGGCTACGACACCCCGGTGGGCGAGCGCGGGCTCAAGCTCTCGGGCGGCGAGAAGCAGCGGGTGGCCATTGCCCGCACCTTGCTGAAAAACCCGCCCGTGCTGGTGTTTGACGAGGCCACCTCGGCCCTGGACTCGGCCAACGAGCGGGCCATCCAGGCCGAGCTGGCGCAGGCCGCGCAGAACAAGACCACGCTGGTGATCGCGCACCGCCTCTCGACGGTGGTGCATGCGCACGAGATCCTGGTCATGGAGGCCGGCCGCATCATCGAGCGCGGCACGCATGCCCAGCTGCTGGCCGCGCAGGGCCGCTATGCCCGCATGTGGGCTTTGCAGCAAAACGAACGGGCGGCGCAGGACGCGCCCCAGACGGCCTGATGGACACGCGCTGGCTCGAGGACTTTGTGAGCCTGGCCGAGACCGGGAGCTTTTCTCGCTCGGCGCGCCTGCGCCACATCACCCAGCCGGCCTTCTCGCGCCGCATCCAGGCCCTCGAGCGCTGGGCGGGCGTGCCCCTGATCGACCGCCACAGCTACCCCACCCGCCTGACCCCGGCGGGCCAGCAGTTGCACCAGCAGGCCCTGGTCTGGCTGCAGCAAATGCGGGCCCTGCGCACCCAATGGGGGAGTGGCCCGCTGCCCAGTCTGCCGCCGGTGCACCTGGATGGGGACGCCGACTGAGGCCAAGGCCCCGCCAGCGGGCAATTCCGCCAGCCCTGTGCGGGCATCAAACTTGCGTGCCGGAGGTGCTAGACTGCCCGCAACAGTGTCGCCGCCTAGGGACATCCCTAGCGGGCGCGGCCTGTGATCTGGCATCTAATCGTGCCCTGGCTTCGGGCCTTGTGCCCGCCTTGAAACACCTAGGAGAAATATTGATGAAACGACAAGCCCAAGTGCTGCTCGGTACGCTGCTGGCCACCGCTGGCCTGCTGAGCGCCGGTTCCGCGATGGCCGGCAAGACCCTGGACCAGATCAAGCAGCGCGGACAGATCGTCTGCGGTGTCAACACCGGTCTGGCTGGCTTCTCGCAAGCCGATTCCAGCGGCAAGTGGTCGGGCCTGGACGTGGACCACTGCCGTGCCGTGGCCGCCGCCGTGCTCAATGACCCGGACAAGGTCAAGTACGTGCCCCTGACCGCCCAGCAGCGCTTTACGGCCCTGCAGTCGGGCGAGGTCGATGTGCTGGCCCGCAACACCACCAACACCCTCAACCGCGACGCCTCGCTGGGCCTGAGCATTGTGGGCGTGAACTACTACGACGGCCAGGGCTTCATGGTCCCTGCCAACGGCAAGAACAAGAGCGCCACGCAGCTCAAGAACGCCACCGTGTGCGGGCAGTCGGGCACCACCACCGAGAAGAACCTGACCGACTTCTCGCGCGCCAACAAGCTCAACATCAAGCCCGTGGTGTTCGAGAAGCTCGAAGCCGCCACCGGCGCTTACTTCTCGGGCCGCTGCCAAGCCTACACCACCGACGCGTCTGGCCTGGCCTCGACCCGCGCCAAGGAAGCCAAGGATCCCAAGGCCCACCTGGTGCTGCCCGACCTGATCTCCAAAGAGCCCCTGGGCCCGATGGTGCGCCGTGGTGACGACGAGTGGCTGGCGATCAACCGCTGGGTGCTGTATGGCCTGATCGAAGCCGAGGAATACGGCATCACCCAGGCCAACGTCGACCAGATGAAGTCGAGCGACAACCCGCAAGTGGGCCGCATGCTGGGCGCCACCGAAGACCTGGGCAAGCACCTGGGTCTGGACAAGGAGTGGCTGGCCCGCGCGATCAAGGCCACCGGCAACTACGGTGAGATCTTCGAGCGCAACGTGGGTCCCTCGACCGCCATCAACCTGCCCCGTGGTTCCAACAACCTGTGGAACAAGGGTGGCCTGATGTACGCGCCGCCGCTGCGCTGATCGGCCCTCGCGCCCCTGCCCGATACGCCCCTGCCCCCAGGGGCGTATCTGTTCCAACAGTTCGTGTTTTGCGATCGTTCCCCCTGTTCACCATGACCCCATCCAACCTGATCGAGGCCCGACCGGCACCGGCCGCCAAGCGGCGCGGCTTGTCCTGGTCCAGCCGTGAAGGCCGCGCCGCGCTCTACCAGATCATCGCCGTGCTGGCGGTGGCTGCTGTGGCCTGGCTGCTGGTGCACAACACCCTGCTCAACATGCGCACGCGGGGCATCCAGAGCGGCTTTGACTTCCTGCTCCAGCCCTTTGGCTTTGACATCAGCGAAAGCTTTATCGCCTACACGCTGACCAGCAATTACCTGGTGGCCTACACCATCGGCCTGCTCAACACGCTCAAGGTGGCGGTGGTGGGCATTGTGCTGGCCACCGCCCTGGGGGTGCTGGTGGGCGTGGGGCGCTTTTCGGGCAACTGGCTGGTGCGCCAGATCTGCTACGTCTATGTCGAGTTTTTCCGCAACGTGCCGGTCTACCTGCAATTGCTGATCTGGTACCTGGTGTTCACCGAAATCCTGCCCGACTTTGACCAGGCCTGGGTCATGGGCCCGGTCTACCTGAGCAAGAACGGCCTGTCCTTTCCCTGGCCGGTCTGGTCGCTGGGTCACAGCCTGGCCTTGCTGGGCGTGGTGCTGGGCGCGGTGCTGTGGTCGGTGCTGGCGCGTCGCGCCAAGGCCGAGTTTGCCCGCACGGGCGAGTTGCCCCGCACCTGGCCCAAGGCCTTGCCGCTGCTGCTGGGCCTGATGGTGCTGGGCTGGCTCGCTGGCGGCGCCCCGTCCGAATGGAACATGCCCAAGGTGGGCGAGTTCCAGATCGAGAACGGCGCGGTCTTCAGCCCCGAATTCCTGGCCCTGCTGCTGGGCCTGGTCTGCTACACCGCCGGCTTCATTGCCGAGGTGGTGCGCTCGGGCATTGCCTCGGTGTCCTTGGGCCAGCACGAGGCGGCGGCGTCGCTGGGCCTCTCGCGCGCGCAGTCCATGCGCCTGGTGGTGCTGCCGCAGGCCTTGCGGGTGATCATCCCGCCGCTGACCAGCCAGTACCTGAACCTGACCAAAAACTCTTCCCTGGCCGTGGCCATCGGTTACCCCGAACTGGTCTCGATCGCCAACACCACCCTCAACCAGACCGGCCGCGCCATCGAGGCGCTGGCCATCGTCATGCTGGTCTACCTCAGCCTCTCGCTGCTGACCTCGGCCTTGATGAACTGGTTCAACGCCCGTGCGGCGATTGCGGAGCGTTGAGCATGAAGAATGATCAAATGATTGACGCGCGCCCGATGCCGGGCCGGCGCACCGGGGCTGTGGCCTGGGTGCGCGCCAACCTGCTCGGCAGCCCCCTGCATGTGCTGCTGACGCTGCTGGTGGGCGGTTTTCTGGCCTGGGCCCTCTATGGGGCGTTTGACTGGGCCGTGCTGTACGCGGTGGCAGGGGCAGACCTGCAGGCCTGCAACGACGCCCGCGGCGCGGGGGCCTGCTGGGGCGTGGTGGCCGAAAAAGGCCGCTTCATCGTCATGGGCCGCTACCCCGAGGCCGAGCACTGGCGCCCGGTGATTGCCACCGCCCTGATGCTGGGCGTGGTGCTCATGAGCTGCATGCCGCGTTTCTGGAACAAGGCCTTGCCCCTGATCTGGGCCGCCATGCTGGTGCTCTACTTCACCCTGATGCGCGGCGGTGTGCTGGGCCTGACCCCGGTCGACACCGACCAGTGGGGCGGCTTTCCGCTCACCGTCATGCTGACCGTGATCTCGATGACGCTGGCCTTCCCGCTGGCGGTGCTGGTGGCGCTGGGGCGCCGCTCGCACATGCCGGCCATCCGCTCGCTGTGCACCACCTATGTCGAGCTGATCCGTGGCGTGCCCCTGATCACCTTGCTGTTCATGGCCTCGTTCATGCTGCCGCTGTTCATGCCCGAGGGCGTGAAGATCGACGTGATGGTGCGCGTGGTGGTGGGCATCACCCTGTTCTCGGGCGCCTACATGGCCGAGGTCATTCGTGGTGGCTTGCAAGCCCTGCCCAAGGGGCAGCTCGAAGCCGCCGACAGCCTGGGCCTGAGCTACTGGCAGACCCAGCGCCTGATCGTGCTGCCGCAGGCCCTGGCCACGGTGGTGCCCTCGATCATGAACACCTTCATCGGCCTGTTCAAGGACACCTCGCTGGTGACCATCGTCTCGCTGTACGAGCTGACCGGTGCCCTGGGCCTGGCCCTGAACTCCGACGCCGACTGGCGCCCCTTCAAGCTCGAGGCCTACCTCTTCATCACCCTCATCTACTTTGTCTGCTGCCTGGCCATGTCGCGCTACAGCTTGTGGATTGAACAACGCACCGCCGTGAGCAAAGTGCGCTAACCCCAGGGACCCCCATGAACCAAGACCCCATCATCCGATTCGAAGGTGTGAACAAGTGGTACGCCAGCAATGGCTACCATGTCCTGCGCGACATCCAGCTCGATTTCAAGCGCGGCGAGAAAGTGGTCATCTGTGGCCCCTCGGGCTCGGGCAAGTCCACCCTGATCCGCTGCATCAACGCCCTCGAGGAGTACCAGGAAGGGCGCCTGACGGTGGACGGCACCGTGCTGGGCGACGACGTCAAGGGCATCGAGAAGGTCCGCCGCGAGGTGGGCATGGTGTTCCAGCAGTTCAACCTGTTTCCGCACCTGACGGTGCTCGACAACCTGATCCTCTCGCCCACCTGGGTGGCGCGCATGCCGCGCAAGGAAGCGGTCGAGCGGGCCATGCAGCAGCTCGAGCGGGTGCGCATTGCCGAGCACGCCAACAAATACCCGCTGCAGCTCTCGGGTGGCCAGCAGCAGCGCGTGGCGATTGCGCGCGCGCTGTGCCTGACGCCCAAGATCATGCTGTTCGATGAGCCCACCTCGGCCCTCGACCCCGAGATGATCAAGGAAGTGCTTGATGTCATGATCGAGCTGACCGGCCAGGGCATGACCATGCTGTGCGTGACGCACGAGATGGGTTTTGCCAAGGCCGTGGCCGACCGGGTGATCTTCATGGACCAGGGCCAGGTGATCGAGCAGGCCCCGCCCGAGCAGTTCTTCGAGCACCCGCAAACCGACCGCGCGCAGGATTTTCTGTCCAAGATCCTGGGCCACTGAGTGCCATCGCCGCCCCCCGGCGTCGGGCCGGGGGCGGTTTTGCGACAATCGGGGCATGAGCGCCGATCACATCACCCTGACCCAACCCGACGACTGGCATTTGCATGTGCGCGATGGCGCCGCCCTCCAGGCGGTCGTGCCGCACACCGCCGCGCAGTTTGCGCGCGCCATCATCATGCCCAATCTCAAGCCGCCGGTGACCACCGCGGCGCAAGCCATGGCCTATCGCCAGCGCATCCTGGACGCGGTGCCCGCCGGCCTGCGTTTTGAGCCGCTGATGACGCTGTACCTGACCGACAACCTGCCGCCCGAGGAAATCCGCCGCGCGCGCGAGGCGGGCGTGGTGGCCTGCAAGCTCTACCCAGCGGGCGCGACCACCAACAGCGATGCGGGCGTGACCGATCTGCGCAAGATCTACCCGGTGCTCGAGGCCATGCAGCGCGAGGGCCTGCTGCTGCTGGTGCACGGCGAGGTGACCAGCGCCGACATCGACCTGTTTGACCGCGAGGCGGTGTTCATCGAACAGCAGCTGATCCCGCTGCGGCGCGACTTCCCGGGCCTGAAGATCGTGATGGAGCACATCACGACCCGCGAGGCGGCGCAGTATGTGGCCGAGGCCGACGCCCTGCTGGGCGCCACCATCACCGCGCACCACCTGCTCTACAACCGCAACGCCATCTTCACCGGCGGCATCCGCCCGCATTACTACTGCCTGCCCGTGCTCAAGCGCGAGGTGCATCGCCAGGCCTTGCTGCAGGCGGCCACCGGTGGCAACCCGCGCTTTTTCCTGGGCACCGACAGCGCGCCGCACCCGGCGCACCTGAAAGAGCACGCCAGCGGCTGCGCCGGCTGCTACACCGCGCACGCGGCCATCGAGATGTATGCCGAGGCCTTCGAGCAGGTGGGGGCGCTCGATCGTCTGGAGGCCTTTGCCAGCTTCCACGGCCCCGACTTTTACGGCCTGCCGCGCAACACCGGCCGCGTCACCCTGCGCCGCGAAGCCTGGACCTCGCCCGAGGCCTATCCCTTTGGCGAGGCCGAGCTCAAGCCCCTGCGCGCTGGCGAGGCGCTGCCGTGGCGCCTGCAGGCCTGAGCCGCCAGGCGCTGGCCGAGCTGCAGGCCCAGCTTGCGGCGCTGGACTGGCAAGCGCCCTGGCTTCGGCCTTGGGCCGCAACCGGCCGGGCCTGTCTTCAGGGCCTGGCGGCCGGGCAGGGCTTGCACAGCGCCCTGACCGGGGAGGCCACCGTGCAGTTTGTGCCGCAGGACGCCTTGCCCGCGGGCGAGGCCTACGAGGCCTTTGTGCACCGCACCGGCCAGGTGCCCACCCGGCCCAATCTGCACGATGTGTTCAATGCCTGGTGCTGGCAGCGCTTTCCGCTGGCCAAGCGCCAGCTCAACCGGGTGCAGGCCGCCGAGATTGCGCGCCAGGGCGTGGGGCAGCGGCGTGGGCCGGTGCGCGACGCCATCACGGTGCTCGATGAGAACGGCGCCCTGTTGCAGGCGCCCGAGCCGCTGTGGCCGTTGCTGCGCGAACACCGCTGGCACGAGGCCCTGGTGCAGCGCCGTGCGCTGTGGGACCAGGCCAAGGTCTGGGTCTTTGGCCATGCGGCGCTGGAGAAACTGGTGCAGCCCTACAAAAGCATCACCGTGCACCTGTGGGCCGTGCCCCCCGAGCTGCCCGAGGCTGCGCTGGACGCCTGGCTGGCGCAGGACTGGCAGCCCGAGCGCCTGGCCGCCAAGCCCTTTGCCCCGCTGCCGGTGCTGGGCGTGCCGGGCTGGTGGCCCGCCAATGCCGATCCGGCCTTCTACGCCGATGCCCAGGTCTTTCGGCCCCAGCGAAGCCGAGCGGTCGCCGCATGACTGGGGCGTCGGCATGTCCCTGCGGGCCTGAGGAATTGCCGCGCCGGCTTGAAATCGCCCCCCATCCCCCTAACATTCGTCCCTGAGCGCCCGACTGTTCGGGTAACCACCTTTGCATATCACCATGAAACGGATCGCCCTTTTTGTCCTGACCAACCTCGCGATCGTGCTCGTGCTGGGCATCACCGCCCGGCTGCTGGGCGTCGATCGTTTTCTCACCGCGAACGGCCTGAACCTGGGCGCGCTGCTGGGCTTTGCCCTGCTCATGGGCTTTGGCGGCGCCTTCATCTCGTTGTTGCTGAGCAAACCCATTGCCAAGTGGACCGCGGGCGTGCAGATCATCGAGCAGCCGCGCAATGCCGACGAGGCCTGGATTGTCGACACCGTGCGCCGCCTGGCCGACAAGGCCGGCATTGGCATGCCCGAGGTCGGAATTTTTGAAGGCGACCCCAACGCCTTTGCCACCGGTGCGTTCCGCGACTCGGCCCTGGTGGCCGTCTCCACCGGTCTGCTGCAGAACATGACCCACGATGAAATCGAGGCGGTGCTGGGCCACGAGGTGGCGCACATTGCCAACGGCGACATGGTCACCATGACGCTGATCCAGGGCGTGATGAACACCTTTGTGATCTTCATCTCGCGCATCGTGGGCTACGCCGTCGACAGCTTTTTGCGCCGCAACGACGAGGAGCGCAGCGGCCCCGGCATCGGCTACTTTGTGACCTCGATCGTGATGGAGATCCTGCTGGGCTTTGTGGCCGCCATCATCGTCGCCTGGTTCAGCCGCCAGCGCGAGTTCCGTGCCGACGCCGGCGCCGCGCAGCTGATGGGCCGCAAGCAGCCCATGATCAACGCGCTGGCACGCCTGGGTGGCCTGCACACGGCCGAGCTGCCCAAGGCCGTTGCGGCCATGGGCATTGCCGGGGGCATTGGCAAGCTCTTTAGCACCCACCCGCCCATCGAAGAGCGCATCGCGGCCTTGCAGCAGGCCTGAGGCCTGGCGCCCACGGGCGCACCGCGCGTTCCATTCTGCGGCGCTGCGCTGTAGCCAAGGCTACAGTGGCAGCGCCGCAGCGCGTTTAGCATGGCCCGGTGAAACGACGCCTGGTCTTTTATCGCCGCCGCATGCGCGGCCTGCCCCCCACCGTGCAGGCCATGCTGTGGATGGCCTGCAGCGGCGTGCTGTTTTCGATCCTCAACGCCACCTCGCGCCTGCTGGCCACCCAGCTCGACCCCATGCAGGCGCAGTTTCTGCGCTACCTGTTTGGCGTGCTGGTGTTCCTGCCCTGGGTGTGGGCCAGCGGCTGGCGCCAGTGGGGCACGGTGCAACTGAGCGGCCACTTGTGGCGTTCGATCATGCACACGGTGGCGCTCATGCTCTGGTTCACCGCCTTGCCGCACATTGGCCTGGCCGACATGACGGCCATTGGCTTTACCGGCCCCATTTTTGTGATGCTGGGCGCGGCCTGGTTTTTGCGCGAGCCCCTGCACCTGGACCGTTGGGTGGCGGCCATGATCGGCTTTGTGGGCGTGTTGATCGTGGTCTTGCCGGGCATGAGCGGGCAGGGCGGCTGGTACCACCTGGTGATGCTGGCCTCTTCGCCGGTGTTTGCCGCGTCCGTGCTGCTGTCCAAGTCGCTCACGCGGCGCGAGACCTCGGGCCAGATCGTGCTGTGGCAGTCCATGCTGGTGACCTTGCTGAGCCTGCCCGCGGCGTTGCCGGTCTGGCAGGCCCCCACGCTGTGGCAATGGCTGGCCTTCGCCATGACCGGGGTGGTGGGGTCGCTCAGCCACATGGCGCTCACGCGGGCCATGAAGCTGGCCGATCTGTCGGTCATCCAGCCGCTGCGCTTTCTGGACCTGCTGTGGGCCGCGGTGCTGGGTTGGCTGTTGTTTGGCGATTGGCCCAACGCCAATGCCTGGCTGGGCGGCGCGGTGATCCTGGCGGCCACCGTGTGGATTGCCCGGCGCACGCAGCGCAAGGTGCAGGCTCAGAGCGGCAAGGGCTGATCGGGCGGCGCGTTGGCCACACCGGCGGCGACATGGCCGGCGGGCACGTGGCGCGCGGCCGACTCGATGTGGCCGGTCTGGTCGTCAAAAAAGAAATCGGGCTCGAACTCGCGCAAAAAGGGCCCTTTTTCAAGGCCCCCCAGAAACATGGCCTCATCCACCTCGATGTGCCAGTCCATCAGGGTGCGGATGGCGCGCTCGTGCGCGGGGGCGCTGCGCGCGGTCACCAGCGCGGTGCGGATGCGCATGTGCGGCGTGCCGGCCTGCTGCAGCTGCTGCAGGGCCTGCAACAGCGGCTTGAAGGGACCGGCGGGCAGGGGGCGCGCGGCGTGCTCGCGCTCGTGTGCCTGGAACGACCCCAGGCCCTGGCTTTGGTAGACGCGCTCGGCCTCGTCCGAGAACAGCACCGCGTCGCCGTCAAAGGCAATGCGCACCTCGTGCGGATGCTCGGCCGAGGCGGGCACCGAGTGCGGATAGACCTGCGCCGCCGGCACGCCAGCCTCCAGGGCCGCGCGCACATCCGACAAATGGGCCGACAGGAACAGGTGGGCGTTGAGCGGGCGCAGGTAGCGCCACGGCGATTGCCCGCGCGTGAAGCTGCCCCGCACAATGGGCAGGCCGTAGTGCTGCGCCGAGCGGAACACCCGCATGCCGCTGACTGGGTCGTTGCGCGAGAGGATCACCACCTCCACGCGGTTGTGTCCGTCCTGATTGAAGGCCAGCAGTTTTTTGACCAGCGAGAAGGCCACGCCCGGGCGCGCGGGCGCCTCCAGCCGGGAGAGCTGCAGGTCCATGTAAGCGCGGTCGTCGCCCTGCTCGAAAACGCGGTTTTCTTCCTCAAAGTCAAACAGCGCACGCGAGGAGATGGCCACCACCAGTTGTCCGTCGAGCGAAGCGGGCATGACCGTCTCCTTGGGAGGCCTCAGGGGCGCAAAAACAGCCGGTAGGCCGGGTTGTGGGTCTCTTCCACATGCGGGTAGCCCAGGGTCTGCAGAAACGCTTCGAAGGCCTGGTTGTCGGCCTCGGGCACCTGCAGCCCCACCAGGATGCGGCCGTAGTCGGCGCCCTGGTTGCGGTAGTGAAAGAGCGAGATGTTCCAGCCGGGTCGCATCAGGCTCAGGAATTTGAGCAGGGCCCCGGGCCGCTCGGGAAACACAAAGCGCAAGAGCCGCTCGCCCTGGGCCAGTGCCGAGGGGCCGCCCACCATGTGGCGCAGGTGCTCTTGCGCCAGATCGTCGTGCGTGAGGTCCAGCGCCGCAAAGCCTTTTTTCTTGAAGTTGTTCGCCATTTTGGCGCTCTCGCCCTTGCCATGCGTGGACAGGCCCAGGAACACATGCGCCTGCTCGGTGCCGCTCATGCGGTAGTTGAACTCGGTCACGTTGCGCGGCCCGCCGGGCAGGTTGCCAATGGTCTCCAGAAAGCGGCGGAAGCTGCCGCGCTCTTCGGGAATGGTCACCGCAAACAAGGCCTCGCGTTCCTCGCCCACCTCGGCACGCTCGGCGACAAAGCGCAGGCGGTCAAAGTTCATGTTGGCACCGCACAGAATCGCCGCATAGGTCTTGCCGCGCGTGCGGTGCGTCGCCACGTACTGCTTGATCGCCGCCACCGCCAAGGCACCGGCGGGCTCGACGATCGAGCGGGTGTCGACAAACACATCCTTGATGGCGGCGCAGACCGCGTCGGTGTCGACGGTGACAAACTCGTCGACCAGGCCACGCGCGATGCGGAAGGTCTCC
>JACCDY010212243.1_pt1 | contig 12286 bp, 12 predicted proteins | sample 7446391 | NCBI WGS metagenome assembly JACCDY01 (sample SAMN15323451, study PRJNA562643) | freshwater metagenome | isolation source: river surface water | place: USA:Blue River Watershed | collected 2017-08-18 | reverse complement strand
TGGGTGTTGTGGGCATGGCCCTTATAAGTTGTTTGACCGAACCTTAACGGGACTCTCAAAAACACATGGTTTGTAAGGAAACCCGATAAAAAAACAAACCCCGTAGAGGCAGCTCTACGGGGTGAATTTGGTGGCGCTTCACGGATTCGAACCGCGGACCTGTGGATTATGATGACATTTTGATCCACATGTCAAGAGTTATCCATCAATATCTAAGCGGGTTAGCGACATATTTACTTCTAAAAGTATAGAAGTTAGTATAGAAGTCAGAAACCATTTCTAACCTCCATCCGTGACTACCAAACCACCAAAAAACCGCTCAAATGATACCAAGCGCAATCGTTTGACCCCAATCCCTGGAACCATCCACAACATGCGTGGATATCCCACAAAACTCGTCATCTACAAGACTGACGCATCTCGCTTTTTCTGGGTCCGCAACTACTTCAACGGCAAATACCACTACAAATCCACTAAGACCGAAAACCTCAAGGACGCTCAAATCATCGCCATCCGCTTCTACGAACAAACACTCGTCAACGCATCCACCACCAAAACAAGTGATAAGTCCAAGTCCTTCGCCGTAGTTGCAAATCGTTTCTTTGAATCCGCAAAACACTCCACAAAAGACACCGTCTACCGAACTGACCATTCAAGATACAAAAACGACTTGCTCCCTTCCTTCGCCGAGCAAGAAATTGACACCATCACCAACTCTCAAATCAGCAACCTCATGCAACGACTGAGTGAACGCAATCTCAGTCCTGCAACCATCAAGCACTTCATGGTCGTGCTAAGAAAAATCTTCAAATTCGCTGTTGCCAACGACTTGATGTCACATATTCCAGTTTTCCCCAAAGTCAGCGGTAGATTGACTACCACCCAGAAGCGGGACTACCTCACCCAAGACGAGTATGAGGAACTGGTTTCTACTGCAGAAAATCTTGCGAAAAAACAAGTGCTAGAGAGAGGTGTGCTGATAACCGATGAGATGAAATACCTCATCCAGTTCATGGTCAACTCATTCATTCGACCATCTGACCTGCGTGTTCTCAAGCACAAGCACATCAAAAAAATGCAGGAGGACGGTGACGAGTGGCTAGTGCTGAATCACCCAGCCACTAAGACGAACGCCACAGAAGTTCAAGCAATGCCAGTCAGTGTTCATATCTACGACCGGCTTGTTAAGTTTAAGAAAAGCAAAAAACTACGCCTTGGTTTAGATGAGTATGTGTTTTTTCCAGAGTATGAAAACAGAAACACAGCGATGGAGGTCATCGCTAGACTTTTCCGCAGAATCACAAAAGAATCGCTCATTCAACAAAAAACTGGCAAAAACATTACTCTTTACAGTCTGCGCCATACCGCAATCATGTTGCGATTGATAATTGGAAAAGTTGATTCGCTTGCGCTTGCAAGAAATGCACGAACAAGTCAACAAATGGTAGATAAGTTCTATGGTTCGCATTTAACTACGCAACACGCTCGTAAGCAATTACATGCTTTTCCTAACGCAGAAAAGAAGTCCAACCAAAAGACGCAAATAACAAAGAAGCAGGAAACACCCTCCAAACCAGTCAAAAAAGCAGTTTCAGCGAAAAAATCAAACTTGACCGTCAAAGAAGCCAAGAAAGCGACTTCGAAAGCCGCTCCAAAAGCCGTAAAACCCCGTTCTAAACGCAAAACCGAGCCGCCGAATGGCTAGATACCAATGACACTCAAAAATCGCTGGTAAACGCTTCCAATGCAGTTAAATTTCCTTTTATGCGTAAAACCGATAGGTTGTCAAAATAGCAAGAAATGCCAGAATTCGTAGGTAGTGCTGGCGCATCACAGAAATGGTGGGATTTATGAAAAGACATTTACAAATATTTGCGCTTATTGCTTTGACTTCAGGTTGCGCAACAGAGTTGGTGTCATCAAACTCCAGAAGCGTGACCATATCAGCCATCTATGCCAAAAAAGATGAAGCCTTCAAGTTGGCAGAGGCTGAATGCAAGAAGTCAAATCGAATTGCAAGGTTAGTTCCCAGAGATGGCGAACTGAGCACACTTTGGACTTTTGATTGCGTAGAGTAGGCAGCAATTGGAATGCAATTTACAAATGTAGAACATTAACGCATTAAATTTTGCTGGTGCACCATGGACTTTGAGAAATTACACAACTTCATCGCTGAGGAAATGCGTATGTCGCAGGTCTATCAGCCTGTCATGCTCATGGAGTTGCTCAAGCGAAATGGTCAAGCATCTGTCCACCAGATAGCACAAGCGATTCTTGACAAAGATCCAACCCAGATAGAGTATTTCAGCGAAATCGTGAAGAACATGGTCGGTCGTGTGCTGACTAAGAATCGTGGCATCACAGAAAAAACTGGCGACAACTACAGGCTGATAGGCTCAGAGCATCTGACTTCTGAGCAGACGGCAGAGTTGTTAAGACTCTGCAAGCAAAAAATCGATGCATTTGAAGCAAAGCGTGGTGATGCGGTTTGGGAGCATCGAAAGCGTGGTCATCGACCAATCTCTGGTTCGGTTCGATATGAGGTTTTGAGCCGAGCAAAATTTAAGTGTGAACTTTGCGGAATATCGGCTGATGAGAAGAACATTGAGGTTGACCACATCTTTCCAAAGTCGCTTGGCGGTAAAGATGTCTTGAGTAACTATCAGGCACTTTGCTATTCATGCAATGCAGCCAAGCGAAACACAGACGATACAGACTTCAGGTTATTTAAGTCGCTATACGAACACCGTGAAGAGAAGTGCTTGTTCTGTGAAATTCAGACCAACGACCGCAAACGCATAGTCGCAGAGAACAATCTTGCTTATGCAGTTCGTGACGGATTTCCGGTGACTGAAGGTCACACGCTGTTCATTCCAAAGCGGCATGTGGTCGATTACTTTGGACTAGTGCCAGCAGAGGTGAGCGCAATCAACTTACTGATGGCAGAGCAAAAGAGGTTATTACAGGAGCAGGACTCAACAATTGATGGTTTCAACATCGGTATGAACTGTGGAGAGACTGCAGGGCAAACAATCTTTCATTGCCATGTGCACTTGATACCGAGACGCAAAGGTGATGTTGAGAATCCAAGAGGTGGTGTTCGTCACATCATTGCAGGTAAAGGTTTCTACGAAGACAAAAAATAAACGAGACAGCATCTTTGTAATCTATAAGAGTGCTCAATTCTTAAAAATGCTTTTACACATAAATTCAATGTTGCCGATAACGCATTCAAATGTGAAAATGTAGATAAATTGAAAAAAAGTTAAAAATGGAAATAAACACTTCTACTGCTCTGCTGACCGCCTGCATTTCATCAATTTTTGGTTTTGGTCTTGCCTTTTACATGGGAAAAAAATTAAGTGTTGGATTAGAAAAAAAGAGCCAACGAGTCCTTGTAACAACTGCAATGATGTCCTTTGGCTTCGGTTTGACAGCAATCACAAACGAACTTGTGGGTTTTCCATTGCAGGGGTTAACTATCAGATACGACAAGTTAGTAATTTATTTCATCGTAAATATTGTTATGTTGCCACTTGTGCTGATAGGCATATCAAAGTTGGTCCAGCCAAAGAAAATTGATATTGAAAAAATCGAAATTACCACTAAGGGTCAGGTGGTTATAACTTCAAGAACAGCAATTTTTGCATTAGTTGCTTGCGCTTTAGTGGTATTCCTGTATTTTCAATTTGGTAGATATCAAAGGGAAAGTGTGTATGACTTTTACTTCAAGATGGACCGTAAAAACTGTAATTCACCGTATGAGTTGAAGCCGCAAATTTCTTCAAAATTTGTTGCAAAGGTTCCGACCTCTGAGGTATTTTGGACGGCAGAGTTGGATGTTGATGGAGTGAAGCAACACTCAATTGCAAAACTAACTGAGTGCGTTGTAATTGACGAAAGTAGATGGAGTTGTAAAGGTGACATACCTATCCCAACCATTAATCCGAGTTTCACAATGGTGGATGGGGATTTGAACTACATTTCTGGCTACGGGCAATGCCCTGTGAAAGTAGTTAAAAGGTAAAAATAACTTTTAAGATATGACCATCTAATAGGTTGTTACTTATGACAATTTACGGCGAAAAACTAACTTTCAAACAGCCAACAAAAGCGCAAGTTGCCCTCTCAGACGCCTTGGTAGAAGTTATCAAGACGCATCATCGAAAGTCTCGGGAGCACATGTTCCACCTTTGCATGATTGCGTATGGTCTTCGAACGCACAACTTGATGAAAGCAAAAACTGGCGCAGGTGGTAATGCCCAAGGTCGTGTTTACAAGCCAAGTTTCAAGCATTGGTATGAAAGCAATAGCCTTGATGATGTGTATGGCTCACTTGGTAACTTCACTCTCTATGCGATGGCAGGTCGCTTACTATGGTATGTCCATTGGCAAGTAAATTCGAAATACATTGAACGCCTGCCTAGCAGTTTGACTGCTCTATATGCACTATCGCAAATTATTTGGATTCAAGGCGACAAGGCAACAGAAGCAAGTAAGAAACTATTTGAAGATGCCCTGATAAAGCCCATTAAAGATGGAAGCAAGCACAACACATTTATCCACCCGCATGTCACCAGAAAAGAGATTGACGAATGGCGGGAGAAGCGCACCGATAAGCCCTCGCCACTCAAGAAGACATTGAAAGCGAGCAAAGATGACCCGCACACAGTTGTGATTGCAACCATTAAAGTGAATCAAGACCTGTTTAAGTTTGCTCGTGTTTCGGGTGAGAAGCGCATTGGCGCAAAACTTGACGATGTGAAAAAGTTGATAGTTGACCTACAGAAACTATTAACTAAAGAAAACAAAGGCAAATCACGATTCGCACTTGAAAGTCACCTAGATGAGGTTAGCCGTTCATATAGTGAGGCAAAAAATCCTGACTTTGGTAAAAAAATCTTAGCAATAAAGACAAGTAAGCCCGCAGCCAAAGCAAAGGCAACCAAAAAGAAGGCGTAGGCATGTTAACTAAGCGCACTCCCAAGTCTGAAGCGGCAGAGACCACCGTTTACCGAATGGAAGCCGACATCATTTCAGGTGTCGCCAAGGCTGAAAAGGAAGTCAAAAAAGAGAATAAAAAACGAGCATCGAAGCCTCTGTATCCTCTAGAGTTGAAGGTAAGTTTTCGTAAACATGATGACTGTGAGCGATTCGCCAAATTACTGAAATGCACCATCAATGTCACAGACAAGGTCATTTACTTCAAAGAGCCAGTTGCAGGAACAAGAACTCAAGGCAAGTTCATCGGTGAGTCCAAAGCAAAGCCGAATAAGAAAGGTTTGTCAGAGTTTCATGCATCGCACTGGAAAGGTATGCCAGAGTTCGAACAAGAGGACAGCATCTGGACATATCACTCGCTGAAAGTTGTATTCAAGACTGCAAAAGCATACGCCGCATTCGCTGGACTTGTCCGGCAAATGCTAAGTATCACGACTAAGAGCATTTATTACCCGCAATGGACACCTGAAAAAGCAAGAAATAAGAAATGGGTGTCATCATTACCTGCCAAGCAGTTAGTCCCACGCTATCCCATCTACATCGTCAGTCTTGGTCGTGCTCATTCACGATTGACTAGCAAGACGCTTGAGGCGATGAATGTTCCTTACTACATTGTCGTAGAGCCACAGGAATATGACACCTATGCAAGCGTGATTGACCCAAAGAAGATACTCACATTACCGTATACGACAGATCCAAAGAATCCAACTGGACCTGGGCGTGCAAGAAACTGGTGCCGTGACCATTCAATCAGCAAAGGTTATGACAGGCACTGGGTCATGGACGACAACATTCATGGCTTCTATCGTCTGCACAAGAACAGTCGCTATAAGGTCGCCGATGGAGCCATTTTCCGAGCAGCCGAAGACTTTGTAGACAGATATGAAAACATCTGGATTGCAGGTTTCCAGTATCGATTCTTTTGCGCCCAGAAGAGTAAATATCCGCCGTTTGTAGCAAATACACGAATCTACTCATGCCTACTGATTGATAACACGATGATTCTTCACTTTGACGGTGAAGAATTTCTTTGGCGTGAGCGTTACAACGAAGACACAATCTTATCGTTGGATGTTCTTGAGAATGGCTACTGCACAGTTCAGTTCAACTCTTTCCTGCAAGGCAAAGTTGGGACTCAAACAATGAAGGGTGGTAACTCTGGTATTTTTTATGATGTTGAAGGTTCTGCTGACTTGAAAGATGCAAAGGTAAATAACTACAACCCAGCAGGGACAATCAAGAAATCATTGAATCTGGAAGTCATTTATCCAGAAGTTGCTACAACTGTTTTCAAATTCGGTAGATATCATCACAAAGTAGATTACTCAAAATATCAGGGCAATGCATTGATACCGAAGAAGAGCGTGAAATTGAAATCAACGGCAAACAACTACGGCATGCGGCTGGTAAACATGACTACGAAAGAAGAGCAAGATGATGCTGAGTTTCTAAAGGCACAGTAGTCTGTCAATTCGAACTGGTAATAATGCTTTTACATATAAAACGGTATTTGACTGAATTAGCCACTCTGTTGTGCATGTTTACCAATCTAGCCTATTGACAGAAATTGCTTAAAAAGTTATACTTAGGCTGTTAGGCTGATAATGTATTTCATTAAATTTAATTAAATATTTACTGATTCAATTTGCTAACAAATAGCAGTCACGAAGTCTGATGCGAAGCATCAGAGTTATAGAAATGTATATATACAGTTGTAGAACAACTGTAGACAAATTGTTGTGATTTGTGCCAGATGCTGGTCTCTACTCGCCAGAAGTCGTTGCCGACACCAATTTACCTGACAGATGATTACCAAGAATGATTGAAATTGAAGTCTTAGAAAACGAAGAAATGTGGTCACAAAGAGCCGTGGACTGCACAGAAGTCGTCAAAGCCGAATTAAGAGCATTGATACAGCAACGAGATGAATTTCCCCTTGATGACCATAAGGTGCAAGTCAGCAATGTTGAGAATTTCAAAGAATCTGGCGAGTAGAGACCTGTATCAGCAGATAGATGTGTGCAAACCGACTACTGCAACCGCACTAGAGCATAAATACCTTTACAGCCAATGAAAGGTATCAATGCAAAACACCAAGCAATCTCAGAATTTAGACAATTCCCTACACATCAGAGTTTCACCAGCAATAGAAGCAAGACTACAAGACGCAGCCAGAGCAAACGGGCAAAAACTCAGTTCCTATGCTCGTTTACTTCTTGTGCGCTCACTTCACGAGGTTGGTAATCAAAGTCTTCCGATATGGATGCGCTAAGCCATGAACAGCAAAGAACTTGAATCACTCAAAAAGCAGTCATTGCATCATGTGACGCTGTCTTCCAACACCAAAACGAACATCACCGCATCTGAATTGATGAAACTTACAACAAGCATTAAGCGCAGTCTCAACTCCAAAGGTGACTTGGCAGTTGTTGTGCTAGAAATAAAGACCTAAGAAAGTCTAAAAAAGGTACATGATTAAGATGAAATTTTGGAAACAAATTCTGTGAAGATTTTGTCAGAATCATCTAATACAAGCGTGGCAAGTTCGTGAAGTGCCTTAGTGTGCATTTGCGAGCCTGCTACTGCACCAGTTGATGACAGTTCACCATGAGCAACTAAATTTCGTATGCCTTTAACTATGGGGGCAACATTACTGCTCTGAGACTTTTGAAAATCAGTAATCTTGCTAATTAATTGTTTGGCATCAATATTCTCAATCAGTAAGTTCAGCAATTGCGTGTTAAGCCTAATCTGATTTGCAAGGGATGCACTTATGAACTGGTGATTGTGTTCAGTCTTATCCCAATTCATGTCAAAACCCGTCAACTTGATACCGTTAAGTAAGCATTCAAAAGCCGAAAACGCTAGATAGACATGAAAAATACCGTTGTACCCGTTAGTGACCTTTTCGCTGTAGTCTTCAAGATGTAAGCCCTGAAAACTTCGTGCCAATCTGTAACGAGCAATGAAGCGATTAATCGTTGCAAATTCTTTGCTCTTTGCGGTTCCAGTATGCGCCCTATGGAACGAACTCCATTTTGCTGAAGCCGTTGGATTTGAAGGTTTTTTCATTTGAGTTCGCTTAGAAGGCTGTTCTGATAACTGGTAAGTAAAAAATTACGATTTTCTAGGGAAAACCAGTTCTGTAAACCAGCAAATTGCAACTTTTCGCATGGTGTGGAAAACAGTTTTTTACAGAACCTAGAAAACTAAGTGACTGAAAATTTATCTAATAAATCACTTTTATTTTTTACAAAATGCATTAAAGGCTACTGCACCTAGTGATCCTGGAACAACGGGCTCCCAAGGTATGTAAAACTCCGATCCGAAAGTGCCTGCTTTGTATTCTCTGATAGCCTTTTTCTTGCAATGGACTAAAACCGAATGAGGTCCATCAGTCACTATGTATTTTTCAGGCTTCTTAAACATCGCAAAAATACCTTCAGGTTTGCGTTCCATTTCTTGTTCTAACTTAACGAACATGCGCAAAGATCCGTCATTCATACGTTCGGCATTAGTTGCAAATACTGATGACCCGTTTTCCGATTTGCCAACAAAAGTCCAGTCACTACTTGCGTAGGAACAAAACATAGTCGCAATAGAAATTAACAGAGTAAAAGTTTGTTTCATGTAAGTCTGATTTGTTTTCATATTGGAGAATCTTACCGCTTGTGAAATGGCTATGCAATAGATGCCTCAGCATCAGCCTCTCGCACAATGCGATAGTAAGAGTAACACCCAATTTTTAATAATGCACATATACGCTTGGGACCCATACCTTTTGCTTTCAACTCCAGAACAGCAGTCTTGACGCTTGAGTTGATAGTCGTTGGTCTACCTAGTTTGACATTGTTCGCTTTAGCCTTTGCCAACCCCGCAACAACACGTTCACGGATAAGAGACCTTTCAAACTCACCGATAGCACCAAAGATAGAGAACATAAGACGACCACCGTTTGTTGATGTATCTAGATTGTTTTGTAGCAACTGCAAGTCAACATTTGCGTCTTGTAAAGACTTCATTGTTCCTAGCAAGTCTGGTAACGAGCGACCTAGTCGTGTGATATCGAAGCAAACAACCTTATCGAACTTACCAGCGCCAGCATCCTTCAGCATCTGGTCAAGCGCAGGTCGCTGTTCACGACCTTTAGCGCCTGAGATTCCTTGGTCAGAGTAGACCTCAACGAGTAAATCACCTGAGCGTTCTATTGATTGTTTGATTGCTAGTAACTGAGAGCCAGTGTCCTGTAATGCTGTTGAGACACGCACATAAGCACATACACGCTTCATAAAAAAATCTCCTATGCAGACTTAACTACATAGGAGATTAGCAGGAGGTGGAGGAGTGTCAATAGAATTGAAATGTTTTCTGTGGCTTGTTAATCGCAATAGCCATGGGCAATATTAGCCCACTTACCATCTAGAAAAGTTTTAAGTGATACATATTTACTGTTTGGCAGAGTAGTGCTTAAAAGGAGTTGTTTGCTTTGGTAGTCGCTCCAAAGTTCACCCTGGGGACTGACCCATGATTCATAAAATGGAAGTATGAATTTATTGCCTCTCATGGTGACAGTAGCCTTAGCCCCCTCAAACTTTACAGTAACTGGAACAGTTAAGTTACAAGAAATTTGTTGATAATTAACCTGTGCTAGTGCACTAACTTGACAAGCACTAATCAGCGAAAAAATTAAAAATCTTATTTTGGACATGCTGGCTATTTTTTAGGGTTTATTCAAAATATTCTGGTTAAAACTTTTTGGTTGAGTCCGCTATTTTGCAAGAACCAGTTCCTGCAACATTGCCGCCTCCCAATAGACGATTGTTTAGGTAACTCTGAAAGCCTGATGTTTCATAGTTAAAAATACCTGTTGTTGTGCTTAGGCTGATGTTTTTACCTTTGTAAGTAAAGTTGATGGCAGTCCCTTTTTCGGAAAAACTTACATCTTCACCAGCAACAATCAATTTTTCCAAAGTACCTGTTTCACTTCGTTCAACCAAAATGTCACCTACCCAGCCAGGTGCAGAGCAATTAAGCGTAATTTTTGATCCTTGCCGACGAACTGGTGTACCGTCATCTGAGATGGGCTTAAAAATTGAAAAATTAAATGATGCTGGTGCTTTGCTGTCTCCAGTTGACCATTCAATTTTTACTGTGTTTCCTTCAAGTTTCCAGCAACCAAGTGCAGAGATTTTGCCGTTTGGAGTTTCTGCCGCATACATCGCATTACCTTCGTTAGGATTGCACGGTTTTTCTGCTATTGAAACAATCGCAAACAAATCGGTAGTTGTAGGTGCAAGTGCCATATACATCTTCCCCGCATGGGCTTGATTAGCACATGTAATAAGAGCAACTGCAAGAAAGTTAGTTATTTTCATCTGTTCAATTTTTAACTTTGATTTATGAATAAGAAGATTCACTTTCAGTGCTCAGGTTCTTTAGTCCCTTGTTTGCCGTTGTAAGGATTCACATTCGGCTTAGATGAGTAGTTGTCTCTCTGGGTGTGATTTGGGTTTGTAGCGTGATGTGGTTGCACATAGGTGCCATTCTTTTTGAAGTGCCCGTTGACATGATGTGCGCCACCTGAGCCGCCGCTTGCTCGCTTTGCTTGAACTTGTGGGCTGATGCATAACGCCAAAGCAATTGTGCAACAAGACATTAAATTCTTACAGTTTTTTCTTTTAATGTTCAGCATATGAATAACTTTTCAAGCAAACCGCTTCTTATCAATTGGCGCAAATTGAGTTGAATTCCTCTGTCTTTATTTGGAGTTCCGTTTTTACTCCTTGGCTTTGTGCGATGCTATTACCCATCCGACACGCTCCAGCCTGTATGTTGCAGGATGACTCCAATTTCCTTCCGGCAAGTACCAGTTGCATACATTGCTGATACTCTCTTTCACACGGTTCACCTTGCGCTTTCAACTGTTGAATTTGGGCGAACCTAAATTCACACTCTTGCCTCTTTTTTTGTTCCTGATTAAATCTGATTTGTGCATCGTTAGACGCTTTTTGTGCTTTCAGTGCATTAACCTCAGCGGTAATTGCGCTCTTTGTTTGCGTTTTAAGTTCAGAGTATTTGGTTAAAAATTCGCCGTATGTGTCTTTGCCTTGGTAAAGGTTAAGTAATTGAACTTTCATTTTTGCGAAGTGCTCGTCTAAGCGGGAAACTACATTAGGCGGTAGATTCTTACTTCGCCACTCCTTCGCTTTCAAGTTACAACTGGCAATCCCAGAATCTAGTTTGGCGATTGCAATTTTTTCTTTTTCATTCGGCTTTTTCTTGTTAGAAAGCATTTCCAATGTGGGCTCACTGTCATCAAGTGGGACAAGTGGCTTTAATATTTTTAGGTCTTCACTCGCTTCAAGTTCTTTTAAGCATGCTGATGAAGGATCAACTTCTGCCGCAAAAGGTGTCGTGATTGATGCGGCAGCAAGTAGGATTACACAAATAAAAAATCTCATAGATAAATTGTGTTTCTTATGGGGATGGTTTAAGCGTTATTTTTAATTGCAGCCAAATGCTGTGCATGTTCTGTAAAAACTGTTGCCTCTGCTATCAGTCCCGGAGTAGGTGGTCATTCCAGGCATCGTTTGGATAGTTTGATTCCATCCGTTGCCGTTTGAGTTTCCGTTGATGTAGGTGGTGTTTCCGTATGTCTGGCTGTTCTGTGACCAACTACTTCCAGTTGATGCGTTGTAGCCTTGCATGTTTGTCGTGTTCCCGTATTTTTGAACGTTGTAACTGTTGCCGCTGGCATCATTGCATGTGTATGAACTACCGCTGCCGTAGCAACTTGCAAAAGTTGCTGTTGAAATCAGCATTAGTCCTGAGATGAGGGTCGATTTGAGTGCTTTCATTTCATCCGCCTACAGGTAGTTGATAGATGTGACAAATTTAACCTCTTTCAGACCTTCCTTCAACACGAACTCTCCGATTTTGACAACGGCTGATGCTGAACGCTTTTACGCATAAAACGGTAACGAACTGTTGTAGTCCAGTCACAGCAAGGGAGTCTGAATGCGGTTTGGGCATGAAAAAACCCACAGCACTTGCGTGTTGTGGGTTCTAGGAAAAGTATAGAAGTCGCTACTTCTATACTTTTTGTGTCGTTAGAAATCTTAAAAACATCTTGGATGCCTTGATTTCATTGACTTTAACTGGTGGCGCTTCACGGATTCGAACCGCGGACCTGTGGATTATGATTCCATCGCTCTAACCGACTGAGCTAAAGCGCCGAAGCCCGCCATTATAGCTAAAAATCGGTGCTGGTTTTCAACGACATTGA
>JACCDY010947936.1_pt1 | contig 12288 bp, 11 predicted proteins | sample 7446391 | NCBI WGS metagenome assembly JACCDY01 (sample SAMN15323451, study PRJNA562643) | freshwater metagenome | isolation source: river surface water | place: USA:Blue River Watershed | collected 2017-08-18 | reverse complement strand
TGCCAAAAGCAATCATCATGTCGCTGTTGTCTCGAGCCGCTTTGGCAATTTCTTCGTTGGGAATTCGGCGTCGTCCAAACTGTGATTCGCTGTCAACCGTGAACATTACCAAGCCAATTTTTCGCTCACGGTAATAGGCCACAGTCTCATCGATGGTGGGCCGACGATTGCTGCCAAAAAATTTATCGGCGGCTCGATCGTATTCCTCACCGTAATTGTCAAACGGGTTCCAACAACTGACCTCAGCATGGGTGTGAATGTCGATGGCAATCAGGTCTTGGTGTTTCATAAAAACTTTCAAAAATACGGGAAAACCCTGAGTTTTGTTGCGTCGCTTGGAATCACAATATAGTTATCAATAATAACCTTTTTGATCATTTGTTGCAGGCTTGCAAATTTGATTGAGACACCGACATCATGACTCAAAACACCCATCCTTTATTGCAACGTGCTCAGTCTCAAGGCATTCATTTCGAGATGAATGGCGCTGTGGCCATGGTGCGTTTAAGCCGGCCCACCAAACGCAACGCACTCAACGATGGCCTCATTGAAGCGCTGCGTGATGTCTTTCAAAATTTGCCTGAAGAAGCCAAATCAGCCGTGGTCTATGGTGAGGGCGATCATTTTTGCGCCGGTCTAGATTTATCAGAACTGAAAGAGCGTGACGCTGGCCAAGGGGTACACCACTCTCGCAGCTGGCATGTCGCCTTAGATGCCGTTCAATTGGGCCGAGTCCCGGTTGTGGCGGCTTTGCATGGCGCTGTGGTCGGTGGTGGTTTGGAGTTGGCCAGCGCTTGTCACATTCGCGTCGCAGACGACAGCACCTTCTTTGCCTTGCCTGAAGGCACCCGCGGCATTTTTGTTGGCGGCGGTGGTTCGGTCCGTATTCCAAAGTTGATTGGCGTTGCTCGCATGACCGACATGATGTTGACGGGACGCGTCTACAACGCAGTAGAGGGTGAACGCATTGGCTTGGCCCAATACCATGTCCCTACAGGAACCTCATTGGAAAAAGCCATTGACTTGGCCCAACGCATTGCAACCAATGCACCGCTCACCAATTACGCTTTGATGCATGCCTTGCCAAGAATTGCAGAACAACCTGCAGACCACGGCTATCTAACTGAAGCGCTCATCTCCTCCATTGCACAAGCAGCACCTGAAGCCAAAGCGCGTGTAAAGGCTTTCTTGGAAGGCAAGGCGGCCAAAGTGCAAAAGAGCTGATCGCCCTCCCTTCAAATACCTCTGAAGAGTCAAACATGAACTCACCGCAATTTAGACCCCTGCGCTTTGGGGTGACGCGTGTCACCTTAAAGGATGGCGTACAAGGCACGCACTACCTCCAAGCAGATCAAGCCTTACAAGCTTACCCCGATCGACTGACCGACCGGCTACAGCATTGGGCAAAAGAAAAACCGCAACAAACCATTTTTGCACGACGCGTCAAATTGGCCGATGGCAGTTTGGGTGACTGGCGTCATGTGACTTATGCAGAGGCTTGGCACACCGCGCGCAACATTGCGCAAGGTCTGATCAACCGAGGCTTGAGTGCAGAGCGACCCGTGGTGATCTTGAGCGAGAACAGCTTAGAACATGCTTTGTTGGCATTGGGCTGCATGGTGGCGGGTGTGCCTTTTGTCCCCACTTCACCGCCCTATTCATTGGTCAGCCAAGACTACGACAAACTCAAACACGTCTTGCGCACAGTAACGCCTGGCATGGTGTTTGCCAGCGATGCGCGTTACGCCAAAGCCATTTCGGCCACCGTCTCTGAGGACATCGAAATTGTCATGCATGAAGGCGAGGTGGAAGGCAAACCAGTCACCCGTTTTCAAGACTTGTGCAATACGCCATCTTCTGCGCAAGTGGACGCAGCCATAGCAGCCACAGGCCCTGACACCATTGTGAAATTTTTATTCACGAGTGGCTCAACCAAGATGCCTAAAGCTGTCATCAACACACAGCGTTTGTGGTGCGCCAACCAGCAGCAAATGGCGCAGTCCATGCCCGTTCTAACTGAATCACCTTTGGTCTTGGTGGACTGGTTGCCATGGAACCACACCTTTGGTGGCAATCACAATTTCGGCATGGTGGTATTTCATGGCGGCACGATGTACATCGACGACGGCAAACCGACCCCCGCTCTGATGCATGAAACTTTGCGCAATTTACGTGAAATAGCGCCCACTGTTTACTTCAATGTGCCGACTGGTTTTGAAGCCATCGCGATGGCCATGAAAAACGATGACTTGCTGCGAAAAACTTTGTTGTCACGCGTACAAATGTTCTTCTACGCAGGTGCTGCCTTAGCGCAACCCATCTGGGACAGCTTATATGAATCACAAGAACGCGAAATTGGTCAACGCATTGTGATGACCACAGGCCTGGGTATGACCGAGTCTGGCCCGTTTGGTATTTTTGTCACCAACCCCCATGTCCGAGCTGGCGATTTGGGCGTCCCAACACCTGGCCTGGAATTGAAACTGGTCGACATGGGTGGCAAAACCGAAGTTCGCTACCGCGGACCCAATGTCACACCGGGCTATTGGCGCAATGAAGAAGAAACCCGAGGCGCATTTGACGACGAAGGCTTCTTCTGCACAGGCGATGCCGTGAAATGGATTGACGAAACCGATGTGCATTTGGGCTTGAAGTTTGATGGCCGCATTGCAGAAGATTTCAAATTGGCAACCGGCACCTTTGTGAGTGTAGGTCCCTTGCGCGGCAAGATCATTGCTGCAGGTGCACCCTACATTCAAGACGTGGTGCTGACAGGCATCAATTTGAAAGAAGTAGGTGCGATGGTGTTCCCAACTGCCGCTGTGCGAGCAATCAGTGGCTTGGCTCCAGACGCCCCCTTGGCCGATGTATTGGCCAGTGCGCCTGTGCTGGCTCAGTTTCAAAAGGTCATTGATGAATTGGCCAAAACCGCCACTGGCAGTGCCAATCGCATTGCGCGCATGTGCTTGTTGTCCGAGCCACCCACCATCGACAAGGGCGAAATTACGGACAAAGGCTCAATCAACCAACGCGCTGTTTTGTCACACCGCGCAGACACCGTCGCAGCTTTGCATGAAGATCGTTTGCACTTCATCCTAAAGCCAACCCTCTAAATCAGAAAGAAGCAACATGAGCCAAGCCGGATTTTTCAACGCCTTTGAAGACGTTTGGATGCACGAAGGTGTTCGCACACCGATGGTGGATTATTGTGGTGCATTGGGTCACATATCCCCAACCGACATGGGCATCAAAGCAGCGCGAGAAGCCCTCCAACGCGCAGACATTCCGGCCAAAGACATTGGCTCCGTTCTGACTGGCAACATGGCCCCCGGCGACTTTGATCAGTTCTTTTTGCCACGCCACATTGGCTTGTATGCCGGCGTACCGGTTGAAGTACCGGCCCTCATGGCGCAACGCATTTGCGGCACTGGCTTTGAATTGTTTCGACAAGCGGGTGAACACATTCAATCTGGCGTAGCCCAAGCGGCCTTGGTGGTAGGCACAGAAAGCATGACACGCAACCCAATCGCTGCATTTGATCACCGCACTGGTTTCAAGCTGGGCGCGCCTGTCGGCTTCAAAGATTACATGTGGGAAGCCCTCAAAGATCCGGCGGCAGGCATCAACATGATTCAGACTGCCGAAAACTTGGCCAAGAAATACAGCATCTCGCGCGAAGACGTTGACGCGTTCGCCTCGGAATCATTTGCCAAAGCGGTGGCAGCCCAACAGTCAGGATTTTTGGCGGGCGAAATTGTGCCGGTTGTGACTGAAAAGTTTGAACTCGAAGGCTACAAGCCCCGAGGTATCAAGTTGCAAGGCAAAGTATCCGAGGTTTCGCAAGACACGCATCCCCGAATTTCACCTGCCGAAGTATTGGCCAAACTTCGGCCCGTTTACGAGGGCGGCGTCCAAACGGGTGGTAACAGCTCTGCTTTGGTCGATGCCGCGGCCGCCTGCGTAGTGACATCTGGCGCCTATGCCAAAGCCAATGGCAAGAAACCACTCGCCCGTGTCGTGGCTGCGGCTGTAGCCGGCGTCCCACCCGAAATCATGGGCATTGGCCCTGCCCCCGCCATTCGCTTGTTGCTTGCACGCACTGGCTTGAAGCTTTCCGACATTGGACGCTTTGAAATCAATGAAGCGCAAGGCGCACAAACACTGGCGGTGGGTCGTGAATTGGGCCTCGACCTTCGCTTGCTCAATGTCAACGGTGGCGCCATTGCATTGGGTCACCCGCTGGCCGCAACCGGTGTTCGCCTCACCATCACATTGGCACGCGAACTGGCACGCAGTGGCAAACGCTATGGCATTTCCAGTGCTTGTGTGGGTGGTGGACAAGGCATTGCCTTGCTGATTGAGAACCCCAACATTTGAAAATCTGAGCGACTCAATATTTTCAAAAAAATTTCCTGACTTCGACACATCATTTTCTAGAGGACATCATGAACATTCAAGGCATGAGCGCATTGGTTACCGGCGGCGGCTCCGGACTTGGCGAAGCAACGGCGCGTGAGTTGGCTCGGCTTGGCGCCAAAGTAGCTGTGCTCGATCTGAACATTGACAATGCGCAAAAGGTTGCAGCCGACATTGGCGGCATTGCCATTCAGTGCGATGTAACCAACGCAGCCAGCATGGAAAATGCAGTGGCTGAAGCGGCCAAGGCCCATGGCGGCGCGCGCATTTTGATGCAGATCGCAGGCATTGGAACTGCCAAACGCATTGTGGGCAAAGATGGCAACCCAGCACCTTTGGAAGACTTTGCCAAAGTGGTCAACGTCAACCTCATTGGTACCTACAACGCAGCGCGAGTCTTTGCGGCAGCCTGCGCCAAACTCGATCCCATGGAAGGCGGCGAACGCGGGGCAATGGTGTTCACCGCATCTGTGGCGGCCTTCGATGGCCAAGTGGGCCAGCAAGCTTACAGCGCCTCCAAAGCGGGCGTGGCGGGTATGACGCTGCCCATGGCACGGGATTTGGCGCAACATGGCATCCGCGTTTGCACCATCGCCCCCGGTATTTTTGCAACGCCTTTGCTCAAAACACTCCCAGAGCCCGTGCAAGCATCTTTGGCAGCCAGCATTCCCTTCCCTTCGCGTTTGGGCAAGCCCGAAGAGTTTGCCCAATTGGCAGCGCACATCGTGAGCAACGGCCACCTGAATGGCGAGGTTATTCGTTTGGACGGCGCATTGCGCATGTCACCCCGTTAATGGCTTGAAAGAAATCAATGAGCAAAACAGTTGTCTATGAAGTGCAAGTGATGTTCGGTGATTGCGACCCTGCAGGCATCGTTTTCTTTCCAAATTTTTCTAAATGGATGGATGCCTCATCGCTTAACTTTTTTGTGAAGTGTGGCGTGCCGCCTTGGCGCGAGTTGGTCAAAACCACTGGCATCATTGGCACACCCCTTTTGGAAATCAATACCAAATTTATTCGGCCCGCTACCTATGGCGAAACGCTGCAAGTTCACACCAGCGTGCAAGAGTGGCGCGAAAAAACGCTCATCCAAAAACACGTCGTGATGCGAGGCGATACCGTGTTGTGCGAAGGCACAGAAGTACGTGCTTTTTGCATCAAGCACCCAGATGATCCTGATCGCATCAAAGCCATTCCAGTACCTGCAGACATCAAATTGTTGTGCAGCTAATTCAAACATTTACGCAGACATATTTCAAATTTTTTAACCACCAAAAAGGAGACCAGCATGACCAATCGTCGCGAATTTTTGCAAACCACCATCGGAGCCACCATCATCGGCAGCTCTGCCTTTCAACAAGTTTGGGCGCAAAGCGGTTTGCCCTTTGATCAAGTGAAAGTGCTGTATGGTTTTCCACCAGGCAGCTCTGGTGACATTTGTGCGCGCCGCGTTGCAGAAAAGTTCATGGGTACGTCTTACAGCAAAAATGCGGGTGTGATTGACAGCCGTCCAGGTGCAGGCGGCCAGATTGCCTTGAACCTGTTGAAGAGTGCCCCTGCGGATGGTTCTGTTTTGGCCATGACCCCTTTTTCAGCCATTTCACTGTATCCCCACATCTTCAAAAACTTGCAATACAAACCTTTTGAAGACTTCACACCCGTCGGCACCAGCTCCATGATTCAACACGGTTTCGCAGTCGGCCCGATGGTGCCTGCTTCCGTTAAGAATGTGAAAGACTTTGTGGCTTGGGCCAAGGCCAATCCTGCACAAGCCAGCTATGGCTCACCTGCCGCAGGCTCGACACCTCACTTCATTGGCGCGTTGCTTGGCCTGAATCAAAATTTTGAATTCAAGCATGCGCCTTACCGCGGTTCCGTGCCAGGTGTCACTGATGTGGTGGGCGGTCAAATTGCCTGTATGTTCACACCCCATGGTGACTTCATTGCAAACCACAAGGCGGGCAAGATGCGCATTCTGGCCACCTCCGGCAAAACACGCTCTCCCTTCGTGCCCGACGTTGCCACCTTTGCAGAACAAGGTTTTCCTGAACTGACTGTAGAAGAGTGGTTTGGTTTTTATGCACCGGCCAAGACACCTGCCAATGTGATCCAGGCTGCCAATGCGGCCATCAATGCAGCACTGAAAGACAAAGGTGTTCAAGACGCATTGACTGTTGTCGGCTTGATTCCTTTTGGCGGTACGCCTGCCGATCAACTGAAGAGTTCACAAGTTGAGTTGGAGCGCTGGGGTCCCCTGATCAAGCGCATCGGCTTCACGGTTGACTCCTGATCCAAAGACTTAACGCTCGCTTACCCGAGAACTGCCACAGTTCTCGGGCCCTTCACGCAACAGACTTTTCAACATGAGCCATTACCAGCCAAACATCCAAGACATGCATTTTGTTTTGTCCAAGGTGTTGAGTGCCCCTGAACAATTGAAATCCCTTCAAGCATTCAATGAGTTGGATGGCGACTTGGTCCAACAAGTGTTGGATGAGGCAGGCAAATTTGTAGGGGAAGTCGTTGCGCCCTTAAACCGTGACGGAGATGAAATTGGCGCGCAGTGGCAAGACGGCCAAGTGACCATGCCGCCGGGTTTTCAAGCGGCTTACCAAATGTTTTGGCAAGCAGGTTGGCCAGCGCTGTCTGCTGCGCCAGAAGATGGGGGTCAGGGCTTGCCCTCCGTTTTGGAAATCATGCTTTACGAAATGCTGTCAGCCGCCAATCATGGTTGGACCATGGCGCCTGGTTTGTTACACGGCGCTTATGAATGCATCAAACATTACGCAAGCCCCTCACTCAAAGAGACTTACCTGAGCAAAGTAGGTACCGGTGAATGGCTTGCCACCATGTGTCTCACTGAGCCGCACGCAGGCAGTGATTTGGGATTGTCACGCACAAAGGCCACGCCACAATCCGATGGTCGTTTTGCCTTGAACGGCACCAAGATATTTATTTCTGGGGGCGAGCACGATCTCACTGACAACATTGTGCATTTGGTTTTGGCACGCTTGCCAGATGCCCCGCCCGGCCCCAAAGGCTTGTCGCTTTTCCTGGTCCCTAAGTTTTATCCGGATGGCACGCGCAGTGCAGTCCATTGCGATCGCATAGAAGAAAAGATGGGCTTGCATGGCAGTCCCACTTGCGTGATGCGATTTGACGACGCACTGGCTGAGATCATTGGAGAGCCTGGCAAAGGCTTGGGCGCCATGTTTGTGATGATGAATGCCGCACGCTTGCATGTCGCCATGCAGGGCATTGGTTTGTTGGATGCTGCTTGGCAAAAAGCCGATGCTTACGCCAAAGAGCGCCGACAAATGCGCGCACCTGTTGGCAAAGAAGCCGCAGTGAAATCTGCAGCCGAAGCAGATTTCATCATTGCGCATCCAGCCATTCGCCGCATCCTGGACACCCAACGTTCTTGGGTGGACGGAGGACGCGTTCTGGCCTATCAAACAGCCGTTGAGTTAGATCGAATCAAACATGCTGACAAAGACACCGCAGACAAAGCGCAGCGCTGGTGCGCACTCATCACGCCAGTGATGAAAGCCGCTTTCACGCACCAAGCGTTTCATGGTGGCAGTGATTGCTTGCAAGTGTTTGGTGGCCATGGTTATGTCCGCGAATGGGGCATTGAACAAATTGTCCGCGACGCCCGCGTGGCCATGATTTATGAGGGCACCAACGAAATTCAGGCCATCGATTTATTGGTTCGAAAAATCATGTCCGATGGCGGCGCAAGCTTGAACCAATTGCTGGATGACTTGAAGGCAGACATTCAGCATGAAACATCAGAGTCACAGCAACTTCGCAAACTAACGGCTCAAATTTTGACAGCAGCACAACAAGACCCTAGCTTGGGACACCGCGTGGCCGACGATTATTTGCGAGCCATGGCATTGGTTTTGTTGCAATGGGCTTGGCATCGCATTGAGTCACAACTCACACCCGACATACCCCATGTTGAAGAACGCTGGGTGTCCCCCTCCAAAGCCTTTCGCCAATGGGTATTGCCTGAATTTGCCATGCGCAGTCACATCATTCAGACACAATGTCAAACAGCTTAAGAACACCCGTGCCCTCTGTCGATAAAGTCGACACGAGCTACCTAGAAACCTTGTTGGGTTACAACGCCCGGCGAGCCGCGCTGGCTGTGATTGCCCAATTTTTGGAACGCATGGCGGTCTATGACTTAAAGCCTGTCGATTTTTCAGTCATGTCTGTCATCGTTCACAATCCCGGCGTCACTTCGCGCCAGTTGTGTGCAGCCCTCAACATCTTGCCACCTAACTTGGTGGGCTTGGTTCAGTCGCTCGAGGCGCGTGGCCTGATTGAAAGACTGCCCCACCCCCATGACGGCAGAGCCATGGGTTTACACCCCACCGAACAAGGTCAGCAACTCATGCTGAAGGCCGAAGCCACAGCCACCGAGCTAGAAATGAACATTGGGTCTAAACTAACGCCCAACCAAGTCCAAACCTTGGTCACCTTGTTACAAAAAATTTATCTCTAAGCGCTTTGGCCCAGTGCGCCCAAGAGACCCACTTTGGGAGACATGCTCTTGTCACATTCAAGCTTTCCTTCGTTGGCTCATACTCTGCCGGTCGATGTTGCCGATGCTGTCTTGATTGGCCGCATCTGGATTCCAGGTCAAGGGCCTTATTTGGTGAAGGTGGATGCAACGCATACCACCGACTTGTCCAGTTTGGCCCTCACCAGCAGTGACTTGATGGCGCTAGAAAATGTGGCTTCAAGGGTTCAACAGCACCAAGGTCAAACGTGGTCGACTGAGGCGCTTTGGAACAATACCGATCCAAAGCAACGCAACGAACAACACGGATGGTTTCTTGCACCCACAGACTTACAAGCCATCAAGGCCGCTGGCGTCACATTTGTGGCCAGCATGCTTGAGCGCGTCATTGAAGAACAAGCTCGCGGTGATGCCGCCAAAGCGGAAAGCGTGCGCAAAGCTGTCATCAGCGTCATCGGTGACAACCTGCGTAACGTGAAGCCTGGCTCAGCACAGGCCATGAAACTCAAAGAGGTGCTAGTAGCGCAAGGCGTCTGGTCTCAGTACCTCGAGGTCGGCATTGGGCCCGATGCAGAAATTTTCACCAAGTCGCAGGCCATGAGCGCTGTAGGTTCTGGGTTTGACGTCGGTTTGCACCCAGGCAGCAGTTGGAACAACCCCGAGCCCGAAATTGTGTTGGTGATCAACTCAAAGGGACATGTTGTGGGTGCGGCCATGGGCAACGATGTCAATCTGCGCGACTTTGAAGGCAGAAGCGCCTTGCTCTTGGGCAAGGCCAAAGACAACAACGCCAGTTGCGCCATTGGCCCCTTCATTCGTTTGTTTGATGACAAGTACACCATCGACAGTGTTCGCAGCACCGACTTGAGCATGGCGGTGCATGGCCCTGAGGGCTTTGTCATGCAAGGCAGCAGCTCGCTCAGTCAAATTAGCCGTGATCCATTGGACTTGGCGGCACAAGCCATTGGCCCTTACCACCAATACCCCGATGGCCTGGTTTTATTTTTAGGCACCATGTTTGCCCCGACGCAAGACCGACACGGTCCTGGCCAAGGCTTTACCCATGTGGTGGGCGATACAGTGGCCATTTCTACGCCGCAATTGGGCACCCTGTTTAACCGGGTCACCACCTCCGATCAAGCCCCGGCTTGGACTTACGGCATTGGCGCCTTGATGCGGGACCTGGCCAAAAGAGCCTCTTAACGCACAAAGTGCCAGCGGCCAAGCACTGGCATAATTCAGGCAATGGCCGGTCTCGTACCGGCCTTTCTTTATCTTTTCTCTAGGACACACCATGATCACGACAGCCACAGGCCTGCAATACGAAGACACCCTGGTCGGCGACGGCGCCGAAGCCACCAAAGGCCAGACAGTCACTGTCCATTACACGGGCTGGCTCTACAAAGACGGCGAGCAAGGCGCTAAGTTTGACTCCAGCAAAGATCGCCGCGACCCTTTTCAGTTTATTTTGGGTGCTGGCATGGTCATCCGGGGCTGGGACGAAGGTGTGGCTGGTATGAAAATTGGGGGCGCACGCACCCTGATCATTCCCGCCGACTTGGGTTACGGTTCTCGGGGCGCTGGCGGCGTGATCCCCCCCAATGCCACCCTCAAGTTCGACGTCGAACTCCTCGAATTGTCTTGATCTGATCCAAGCTCGTTTGGCGCATAGTCAAACAGGGCTTGAAATCTTTCAAAACGCCCCCAAGTTTGGGGCGTTGTCATTTATTGCGGATGCATTTCATGTCTGATACCAGCTCACAAAACACACCTAATCCAAGCCCAAACTCGAGCACGGGCGCACCCAACGTCATGTCTGCCGCAGAAGCATTGGCCTCTGCCGCCGCAGCCATGGGCACTGACGCTCAAGCGGCTCAAGCGAGTCCATCCGCGGCGCCCCAAGACCCCTTGGCCGATGCACAAGCAGAACTGGCCAATGTCAAGGCACAAAATGCCACTTTGGCCGATCAATACCTGCGTGCGCAAGCTGATGTGCAAAATGCCCGACGCCGCGCCGATGAAGAAATTTCCAAAGCCCGCAAATTTGCAGTCGAAGGTTTTGCCGATAGCCTTTGGCCGGTGATAGACAGTTTAGAAGCAGGTCTGGCCATTCAAAACGCCACGCCAGAGCAAATCCGTGAAGGTGCTGAAGCCACCCTTCGACAATTGAAAAGTGCCTTGGAACGTAATAATGGGCATGAAATCAATCCGACTGCAGGCACCAAGCTTGACCCCCATCACCACCAAGCCATTAGCGTGGTGCCCGCAGACCAAGAAGCCAACACGGTCGTGACCGTCTTGCAAAAGGGCTACCTCATTGCGGACCGCGTTTTGCGTCCCGCTCTGGTGACTGTCACAGCCCCCAAATAAAACTCACAGAAGTAGAAAAAAGCCTATTCAGCGCCAAAACTGGGCAAAAAAGCCGCAATTTCAGCTAATTTGGTCTTGAAATTGCCTAAACCGCCCCTACTTCTGTTTCATTCAAGCATTTTTTAGATTTACCGGAGAAGAACATGGGAAGAATCATTGGCATTGACTTGGGCACCACCGACTCGTGTGTGGCCATCATGGAAGGCAACACCACCAAGGTGATCGAGAACGCGGAAGGCGCACGCACCACCCCTTCCATCATTGCTTACCAAGAAGACGGCGAAATTTTGGTCGGTGCATCCGCCAAGCGTCAAGCCGTCACCAACCCCCGCAACACGCTGTATGCCGTGAAGCGCCTCATTGGTCGCAAGTTTGCCGAAAAAGAAGTTCAAAAAGACATCGACCTGATGCCCTACACCATTGCCAAAGCCGACAACGGCGACGCTTGGGTGGAAGTTCGTGGCAATAAATTGGCACCCCCACAAATCAGCGCCGAAGTTTTGCGCAAGATGAAGAAAACCGCCGAGGACTACCTCGGTGAAGAAGTCACAGAAGCCGTCATCACGGTGCCCGCTTACTTCAACGATGCACAACGTCAAGCCACCAAAGATGCTGGCCGCATTGCCGGTTTGGATGTGAAACGCATCATCAATGAACCCACAGCAGCTGCTTTGGCTTTCGGTTTGGACAAAACCGAAAAAGGCGATCGCAAAATTGCGGTGTATGACTTGGGTGGCGGTACCTTTGACGTGTCCATCATCGAAATTGCCGACGTTGATGGCGAAAAGCAATTTGAAGTTTTGTCGACCAACGGCGACACCTTCTTGGGCGGCGAAGACTTTGACCAACGTATCATCGACTTCATCATCACCGAGTTCAAGAAAGAAAGCGGCGTTGATTTGTCCAAAGACGTGTTGACCTTGCAGCGCTTGAAAGAAGCCGCTGAAAAAGCCAAGATCGAATTGTCCAGC
>JACCDY010050751.1_pt1 | contig 12290 bp, 10 predicted proteins | sample 7446391 | NCBI WGS metagenome assembly JACCDY01 (sample SAMN15323451, study PRJNA562643) | freshwater metagenome | isolation source: river surface water | place: USA:Blue River Watershed | collected 2017-08-18 | reverse complement strand
AGAGCTTCATCGACTCGGCGCTGCGCAAGATCGAGCAGGCGCGCAAGCGCATCGAGGCCAGCGGCCGCGACATCCGCCTCGAGGTCGACGGCGGCATCAAGGCCGACAACATCGCCCGGGTGGCGGCCGCAGGCGCCGACACCTTCGTCGCCGGCAGCGCCATCTTCGGCAAGCCCGACTACCGCGCCGTCATCGACGCGATGCGGGCGGCGCTGGCGGGCTGAGGCCCGGCCCTCACCCCTTTTCCTGCTTCGGCGGGTAGGACACCAGCCCCATCGCGGGTGCGGGCCGGTCGGCGCGCTCCTACCGGGTGCCGCCGGGCTGGACGACAGGGTGGCCCGTCGGCAGGCTACGGCGGGGCCCCATGAGCTTTTCTAAGCTGCCGCCGGTCCAATACAAGGGGTGCGGCATGGAGTTCCTGGCGGGATGGCCCGAGTGGCTGGTCTGGTGCGGCGTCGGCGCGGGCGCTGCGCTCGCGGTGGCGATCGTGGTCTACGTGGTCGAGGCCGCGCTCGAGATGGGCCGGCACTGAGTCCGGCACCAACGAACGCCCGACCATGGTCACCCCCCGCATCGACCCGCCCCGCAAGGCCAAGCCCGGCGACAGCGTCGCCCTGCAGCAGCGCCAGCTCGAGGCCAGCCAGCTCCAGGCCGAGGGGCCGCTGACCACGCAGCAGGGCGTGGTCATCCCCGACAACCACAACAGCCTGCGTGCCGGCCTGCGCGGACCGACGCTGCTGGAGGACTTCATCCTGCGCGAGAAGCTCACCCACTTCGGGCATGAGCGCATTCCCGAGCGGGTGGTCCATGCGCGCGGCGTCGCGGCGCACGGCTGGTTCGAGTGCCACCGCTCGCTCTCGGCCTACACCCGCGCCGACTTCCTGCAGGAGGCGGGCGGGCGCACCCCGGTCTTCGTGCGATTTTCCAACCTGACCGGCGAACGCGGCTCGGCCGACACGGTGCGCGACCTGCGCGGCTTCGCGGTGCGCTTCTACACCCGCGACGGCAACTTCGACCTGGTGGGCGCGAGCTTTCCAGTCGCCTTCGTGCAGGACGCGATGAAGTTCCCCGACTTCGTCCACGCAATCAAGCCCGAGCCCCATCACGGCATGCCGCAGGCGAGCGCCGCCCACGACACCTTCTGGGACTTCGCCTCGCTGCTGCCCGAGACCACCCATGCGCTGATGTGGCTGATGTCCGACCACGCGCTGCCCCGCAGCCTGCGGATGATGGCCGGCTACGGCGTGCACAGCTACCGCCTGGTCGACCCGCACGGCGGCGCGCACTGGGCCAAGTTCCACTGGCGCCCGCGCCTGGGCCGCCACGCCCTGCTGGCGGAGGAGGCCCAGCGCATCGCCGGCTGCGACCCCGACTTCCTGCGCCGTGACCTCTGGGAGGCGATCGCCCGCGGCCAGCACCCGGAGTGGGAGCTGGGCCTGCAGCTGGTCGACGAGGCCCGCGTGCACGAGCTCGGCGTCGACCTGCTGGACCCGACCAAGCTGCTGCCCGAGGAGGAGGTGCCGGTGCAGGTGGTGGGCAAGCTGGTGCTGCATCGCAATCCGGAAAACGTCTTCGCCGAGACCGAGCAGGTGGCCTTCCACCCGGGGCACCTGGTGCCCGGCATCGACTTCACCCACGACCCGCTGCTGCAGGGGCGGCTGGCGGGCTATGGCAGCGCCCAGATCGGCCGCCTGGGCGGCCCCAACCACGCGCAGCTGCCGATCAACCGGCCGCTGTGCCCGGTGCGCCACTTCCAGCGCGATGGCGCGCACTGCGCGCTCATCGCCCGCGGCCCGGTGAACTACGAGCCGAATTCGCTGGCGCAAGGCGGCGAGTTCCGCGCCGACGGCGGGCAGCAGGGTTTCCAGTCCCTGCCCGACCCGGTGGACTCGCCCAAGCTGCGGCGTCGTCCGCCCGGCTTCGACGACCACTTCAGCCAGGCCATCCTGTTCTGGAACAGCCAGTCTGCCGCCGAGCGCGAGCACCTGGTGGCCGCCTTCGCGCAGGCCCTGGGCCGGGTGGAGTCGGCGGCGATCCGCCAGCGCATGGTCGACAACCTCGCCCATGTGGATGCCCGCCTCGCCCGCAAGGTGGCCGAGCCCCTGGGCCTGGCGCCACCTGACCCGCGCGCCGCTGCCGGCCGCGCCGGCTTTCGCAGCCCGCCCGAGGGGCTGGCAGCCACCGGCCAGGAGCGCTCGCCCGCGCTGAGCCTGGAGGCGCCGCCCGCCGGCATCGCCAGCCGCCGGGTCGCGATCCTGGTGGCGCAGGGGGTCGAGGTCGGCGCGATGAAGGTGCTGCAGCAGGCCCTGCACGAGCAGGGCGCTTTCACCCGCGTGCTGGCCGCCCATCTGGGCGTGGTGCCCACCTCCTCGGGCCAGCAGCTGCCGGTCGACCAGACCTTCGCCGGCATGCCCTCGGTGCTGTTCGACGCGGTGATGGTCCCGGCCGGCGCCGCCAGCAGCGAGCTCCTGGCGAGCCAGGGCGAGGCGGTGCACTTCGTCCTCGAGGCCTACCGCCACGGCAAGCCGCTGTGCCTGATCGGGGAGGGCGCGCGCCTGCTGCGGCGGGCGATGCCCGAAGGGGAGACCCTGCCGGGCGTGGTGACCGGGCGCAACGACCCGGCCGACCGCTTGCCCATGGTGCAGGCCTTCATCCAGGCGATGGCCCAGCACCGGCACTGGGGGCGCCCGCGCGCCGAGGCGGCGCCGGCCTGAGCGGGCTGTTCCGCCGTTGCGCCACTGCGTGAGGCCTGCAGGCTCCGACGGCCGCCCGGCGCGCGTCCTACGGCGGCTCGCCTTGCGCGCCGACTTGGCCATGCCCGCGCCCGGCTCCCAATGCAGGACGTGGCCGGCATGGTGCCGGTCGCTCATCGTCAACGACGCAGGAGTACCGACCATGGCAACGAGCAACCAGGGCAACCAGGGCAACCAGGGCAACAAGCAGCAGGACGAGGGCCAGGTAGGCGGCCTGGGCGGCTCGAACCGCGGCTTTGCCTCGATGGACCCGCAGCGCCAGCGCGAGATCGCCAGCCAGGGCGGCAAGGCCGCTCACGAAAGCGGCCACGCCCACGAGTTCAGTTCGGAGGAGGCGCGCGAGGCTGGCAGCAAGGGCGGCAAGGCGGCCCACGAGAAAGGCACCGCGCACGAGTTCACCCCCGAGGAGGCGCGCGAGGCCGGCAGCAAGGGCGGCAAGGCGGCCCATGAGAAGGGCACCGCCCACGAGTTCACTTCCGAGGAGGCCCGCGAGGCCGGCCGCAAGGGCGGCGAGGCGCGGGGCAATGAGGTGCGCGGCGAATCCGGGGGCGGCAGCAGCGGACGCGGCGGGCAACAGCGCTGACCGGACGGGGCGGCGAGGTGCTGGCGTCGGTGGGAGCCGCAAGAAGCGCCAGGGTGCTCTCGCGCAGTGGCCCGCGCTCGGTCGGGGCATGGCGCGTGAGGCACACTCGCCGCCATGCCGCTGCCGCCCCTGTCCCATTTCGAAGCCGCCATCGTCGACCTCGACGGCACCCTGGTCGACACCCTGGGTGACTTCGAGGCCGCGCTCGGCGCCACCCTGCGCGACCTGTCCCTGCCGGTCCTCGACCGCGCCGCCATCGAGCCGATGGTCGGCAAGGGCACCGAGCACCTGCTGCGTTCCGCGTTGCAGGCCGTGGGCAGCGGCGAAGCCGCCTTCCCCGCCGCCTGGGAGGCCTACCACCGGCACTACCCCCTGATCAACGGCCACCACTCCGAGGTCTACCCGGGGGTGCGCGAAGGGCTGACGCGCCTGCAGGCGGCCGGCCTGCGCCTGGCCTGCGTGACCAACAAGCCCCGCGCCTTCGCCCTGGGCCTGCTGGCCGCCAAGGGTTTGTCGGGCGCCTTCCTCCATGTGTTCGGCGGCGACGACGTCCAGCGCAAGAAGCCCCATCCCGAGGCCCTGCTGGCGGCCTGCGCCGCGCTGGGCAGCGCGCCCGCGCGCACCCTGATGGTGGGCGATTCGAGCAACGACGCCCAGGCCGCCCGCGCCGCCGGCTGCCCGGTGGTGCTGGTCACCTACGGCTACAACCACGGCGAACCGGTCACCTCGGCCGGCGCCGACGGCATCGTCGACTCCCTGGCCGCGCTCTGAGCGGCGGCCGGACCGTGCCCGGGGCCGGACGGCCCCCGGCCTTTGCTACACTGGCCCGCATGTTCATCCACCGCAACCTGATCACAGGTCAGTCCGACCGGGGAGCCTGGCCCTGGCGCCGGCCCCTGACGTTGCGCGCCTGATCGCACGGGGTGTCCCCGTGCACCCCCGGGCCTGATGAACGCCGCGGAAGCCCCCCGAATGCCGGGCATCCTCTCCGCGAGTGCCTGACTGGCCCCCGATCAAACCCCTGCCGGCCCCCTTCACATCCCGGGCCGGCACGAGCGAGTGGAGGCTCATCCCGTGATCACCGAACTTGAGTTCAAGAGCCTGGCCCAGGCCGGCTACAACCGCATTCCCCTCATTGCCGAGGCCTTTGCGGACCTCGAAACCCCGCTGTCCCTGTACCTGAAGCTCGCCCATGCCAAGGGCGACGGCCGCCTGTCCTTCCTGCTGGAATCGGTGGTCGGCGGCGAGCGCTTCGGCCGCTACAGCTTCATCGGCCTGCCGGCGCGCACCTTCCTGCGCGCCACCGGCTTCGGCGCCGAGGCCCGCACCGAGGTCGTCCGCGACGGCCAGGTCATCGAGACCGCGCCCGGCAACCCGCTGGACTTCATCGAGGCCTACCAGAAGCGTTTCAAGGTCGCCCTGCGCCCGGGCCTGCCCCGCTTCTGCGGCGGCCTCGCCGGCTACTTCGGCTACGACACCGTCCGCCACATCGAGAAGAAGCTCGAGACCACCTGTCCGCCCGACACCCTGGGCTGCCCCGACATCCTGCTGCTGCAATGCGAGGAGCTGGCGGTCATCGACAACCTCTCGGGCAAGCTGTACCTCATCGTCTACGCCGACCCGTCTCAGGGCGAGGCCTATGCCAACGGCAAGAAGCGCCTGCGCGAATTGAAGGAGTTGCTGAAGTACTCGGTCAGCGCGCCGGCGGTGCGCCAGACCCAGGGCTACCCGGCCGAGCGCGAGTTCGCCAAGGCCGACTACCTGAAGGCGACCGAACGCGCCAAGGAGCTGATCGCCGCCGGCGACTTCATGCAGGTGCAGGTGGGCCAGCGGATCAAGAAGCGCTACACCGAGTCGCCGCTGTCGCTGTACCGGGCGCTGCGTTCGCTCAACCCGAGCCCGTACATGTATTACTACAACCTCACGGGCTACGACGGCAAGGACGGCGACTTCCATGTGGTCGGCGCCAGCCCCGAGATCCTGGTGCGCCAGGAGCGCACGCCCGAGGGACAGAAGATCACCATCCGGCCGCTGGCCGGCACCCGCCCGCGCGGCGCCAGCCCCGAGGCCGACAAGGCCACCGAGGTCGAACTCCTGGCCGATCCCAAGGAGCGCGCCGAGCATGTGATGCTGATTGACCTGGCGCGCAACGACATCGGCCGCATCGCCAAGACCGGCAGCGTCAAGGTGACCGAGGCCTTCGTCGTCGAGCGGTACAGCCACGTGATGCACATCGTGAGCAATGTGGAGGGCATCCTGCACGACGGCATGAGCAACATGGACGTGCTGCGCGCCACCTTCCCGGCCGGCACGCTCACCGGCGCGCCCAAGGTGCATGCGATGGAGCTGATCGACCAGCTCGAGCCGAGCAAGCGCGGTGTCTACGGCGGCGCCTGCGGCTACCTCAGTTATGCCGGCGACATGGACGTGGCGATCGCCATCCGCACCGGCATCGTCAAGGACCAGACCCTCTATGTGCAGGCCGCCGCCGGCGTCGTCGCCGACTCGGTGCCCGAGCTGGAGTGGAAGGAGACCGAGGCCAAGGCCCGGGCCCTGCTGCGCGCCAGCGAGCTGGTCGAAGAAGGCCTGGAGTGAAGGAGACGGTCATGAAACTCTTGATGGTCGACAACTACGACTCCTTCACCTACAACATCGTCCAGTACTTCGGTGAACTGGGCGCCGAGGTCGAGGTGTTCCGCAACGACGAGATCACCCTCGAGGGCATCGCGGCCCGCAAGCCCGACCGCCTCGTCATCTCGCCTGGGCCCTGCTCGCCGGCCGAGGCCGGCATCTCGGTCGCGGCGATTCGCCACTTCGCCGGTCAGCTCCCGATCCTGGGCGTGTGCCTGGGCCACCAGAGCATCGGCGCGGCCTTCGGCGGCAAGATCGTTCGCGCGCAGGAACTGATGCACGGCAAGACCAGCGTCATCACCACCACGCAGCAGGGCGTGTTTGCCGGCCTGCCCGCGCAGTTCACCGTGAACCGCTACCACTCGCTGGCGATCGAACGCGCGAGCTGCCCCAAGGAGCTGGCCATCACCGCCTGGACCGAGGACGGCGAGATCATGGGCGTGCGCCACCGCGAGCTGGCCATCGAGGGGGTGCAGTTCCACCCCGAATCCATCCTGACCGAGCATGGCCACGCCATGCTGAAGAACTTCCTGGAGCAGCGCTGAGCCGCTTCCTGCACGGAGATACCATGCCCATCACCCCCCAGGAGGCGCTCCAGCGCACCATCGAGCACCGCGAGATCTTCCATGACGAGATGCTGCACCTGATGCGCCTCATCATGAGCGGCGAGATCTCGCCCGTGCTCACCGCGGCCATCCTCACCGGCTTGCGGGTCAAGAAGGAAACGATCGGCGAAATCACCGCCGCCGCCCAGGTGATGCGCGAGTTCTCCACCAAGGTCTCGGTGGCCGACAAGACGCACCTGGTCGACATCGTCGGCACCGGCGGCGACGGCGCGCACAGCTTCAACATCTCCACCTGCGCGATGTTTGTGGCCGCGGCGGCCGGCGCCAAGATCAGCAAGCACGGCAACCGCAGCGTGAGCAGCAAGTCCGGCAGCGCCGACGTGCTCGAGGCCCTGGGCGTGCCGCTCTCGCTCTCGCCCGAGGCCATCGCCCGCTGCATCCAGGAGGTGGGCATCGGCTTCATGTTCGCGCCCAACCACCACCCCGCCATGAAGAACGTGGCGCCGGTGCGCAAGGAGCTGGGCGTGCGCACGATCTTCAACATCCTGGGCCCGCTCACGAATCCCGCCGACGCGCCCAACATCCTCATGGGCGTGTTCCACCCCGACCTGGTCGGCATCCAGGTGCGCGCGCTGCAGCGCCTGGGCGCCGAGCATGCGCTGGTGGTCTATGGCCGTGACGGGCTGGACGAAGTGAGCTTGGGCGCCTCCACCCTGGTGGGCGAGCTCAAGGGCGGCCAGGTCACCGAATACGAGATCCACCCCGAGGACTTCGGCCTGCCCATGGCCAGCGGCCGCACGCTGCGGGTGGAGACGCCGGAGCAGTCGCGGCAGATGCTGGTCGCGGTGCTGGAAGACCAGCCCGGCCCGGCGCGCGACATCGTCATCCTCAACGCCGGCGTGGCCCTGTATGCGGCCAACGTCGTCGACTCGATCCGTGCCGGCGTGGACCGCGCCCGCGCGGCGCTGGCCTCGGGCGCGGCCCGCCAGAAGCTGGACCAGCTGGTGGCCACCGCCACCGCCCTGAAAGGTTGAAGCCATGTCGGACATCCTGAACAAGATCGTCGCGGTCAAGCACCAGGAAATTGCCGCCGCGAAGAAGAAGGTCTCCCTCGAGGCCATGCGCGCCGACGCGGAAAGCCGCGTGCTCACGCGCGACTTCGAGGGCGCGCTGCGCGCGAAGGTTTCCGCCGGCCGCGCCGCGGTGATCGCCGAGGTGAAGAAGGCCAGCCCCAGCAAGGGCGTGCTGCGCGAAGACTTCATCCCCGCCGACATCGCGCAAAGCTACGCCGAGCATGGCGCGGCCTGCCTGTCGGTCCTGACCGACCGCCAGTTCTTCCAGGGCCAGCCCGATTACCTCAAGCAGGCCCGCGCCTCCTGCGACCTGCCGGTGCTGCGCAAGGACTTCATGGTCGATCCCTACCAGGTCTACGAGGCCCGGGCCATGGGCGCCGACTGCATCCTGCTGATCGTCGCCTGCCTCGATGATGCGCAGATGGCCGACCTCGAGGCCATCGCCCGCAGCCTGGACATGGCCGTGCTGGTCGAGGTGCACGACGGCGCCGAGCTTGATCGCGCGCTCAAATTGAAGACCCCGCTGGTCGGCATCAACAACCGCAACCTGCGCACCTTCGAGGTCTCGCTCGCCACCACGCTGGACCTGCTGCCCCGTGTGCCGGCCGACCGCCTGCTGATCACCGAGTCCGGCATCCTCGGTGCCGCCGACGTCAAGACCATGCGCGACGCCGGTGTCCACGCCTTCCTCGTCGGCGAGGCCTTCATGCGCGCGCCCGACCCGGGCGAGGCGCTGGCCAGCCTGTTCGGTTGATGTCCCTGCCGCTCTTTCCGGACGAAGCGCCGCCCCAGCCCGGTGGCGGCGCGGCCGCGGCGCGTGGCGCAGGCTCCGTCGGGGCGGTCGCGACCCACGCGGCCTCCCGTCTTGAAGACTGGGACCCGCACCACTGGCCCGTCGCGCCCGATTGGCAGCCGACGGTTGAAGCGTTTCTGGACAGTCCCATCGGCCAGGCCCTGGGCGCCTTCATCCGCGAGCGTCTGCAGGCCGGGGCCACTGTCTTCCCGCCCCGTCCCTTCCGCGCGCTGGAACTCACGCCACTTGCTTCAGTGCGTGCCGTCATCCTCGGCCAGGACCCGTACCACGGTCCCGGTCAGGCGGAGGGCCTCGCCTTCTCCGTCGCCCCCGGCGTCAAGCTGCCGCCCTCGCTGCGCAACATCTTCAAGGAGCGCGGCGAACAGCCCGCCAACGGCTCCCTGGTCGACTGGGCCCAGCGCGGCGTCCTCCTCCTCAACACCAGCCTCACCGTAGAGGAGGGCCAGCCCGCCAGCCACGCCAAGCGGGGCTGGGAGTCGCTCACCGACGCCCTCATCGAGCGAGTCGCCGCCACGGCCAGCCCCTGCGTCTACTTCCTCTGGGGCGCGCATGCCCAGGCCAAGGCCGGCCTCATCGAATCCACCGCCCGGGCCCATGGCCGCGAGGCCCTGGTGATCCAGACCAACCATCCCTCGCCCCTCTCCGCGAGCCGCCCGCCGGTGCCCTTCATCGGCAGCAGCCAGTTCGGGCGGGCCCGGCGGTGGTTGGCGGAGCGTGGCGTGAGCGGCGTGATCTGAACGTCACGGACCCGGGCTCGCCCCGCGCCGATTGCCAGCACTCTAGGGCCCGCGGTGTGTCTGCTGCCCGGATGTGCCGCCGGGGATCATGGGCCTGCGGGGCTGTCGTGGGGCAGCCACTCGCAGACCTCCGGCCAGTCGATACGGGTGTCGTCCTCGTAGTCGCGCCGCACATCCACCGTGCTGCGCTGGCCCAGGTCCTCGAAATGCCGGGACAGCCAGCGCCGGCCCGCCTCCTGCCCGATCGCGAACAGCTCCCGGATCAGCCCCGGGTCCGGGTCGGTCTTGGTCGCCGCGCTGTAGGCCAGCAGGGCAGGGCCGCCGTCGATGCGGTGCAGGCGCACCGGGCGGCAGCCGCTGCCCACCAGCACCCCATCGGCCAGCAGCCGGTTGATGCGGTCGATGCCGCGCATCTGCGCCAGCAGGCTGGCGTTGAAGTTCAGCTCGTTGATGCGGTCCAGGATCTCGTGGGCATGGTCGGGCCGGTCGCTGCGGCGCAGCGGGTTGATCTGCACCACCACCAGGTCGTGCTCGCCGCAATGCGCGATCAGGGGCGAAAGCGCCGGGTTCACCGAGTAGCCGCCGTCCCAGTAGGCCTGGCCGCCGATCTCCACCGCCTGGAACAGGGTGGGCAGGCAGGCCGAGGCCATCACCGCCGCCTCGTCGAGCCGGGTGCCGGAAAAGATGGCGGCCTTGCCGGTCGAGACCTGGGTGGCCGAGACGTAGACCCGCGGCACACCCGGGCGGCGCAGGGCCGCGAAGTCGATGCGCCGGCGCAGCAGGTCCTTCAGCGGGTTGAGGCCCAGGGGATTGGTCTGGTAGGGCGAGAGGAGGCCGCCGAAAGCCTGGGCCCACAAGTTGGCGTGCGCCCACTGCGCGGCAATCGGCCCACCCCACAGGGCCTGAGCGAACCTCGCCTGCACGGCGCCGAAGACGCCCCATTGGCCGATGTCCTCCCAGAGGCCGGCGAGGCTGCGCCGGGCGGCCTCGCGCGGCGCCTCGCGGGGGTCGTCGGCGGTGGCGCCGGCCTTGGCATTCGGCGTGGCGTCGCGCCCGGTGCCCGGTCCGGTGCCTGGTTCGCCTGCCCGAGGGGTGACGGCGCCCAGGCCACGAGCCCACCCATCGGCCAGGCCCACCGCATTCACCGCGCCAGCGCTGGTCCCGCTCAGGGCTTCGATCAGCAGGCGCGGGGCGGCAAGCAGGGCGTCGAGCACCCCCCAGGTGAAGGCCCCATGGGAGCCGCCGCCTTGGAGGGCCAGGGAAAGCCGCTTCGGGGCCGGGCGGGGTGGCGGGGGCTGCGGCTGCGGGGGCATGCCCCATCATCCGCCGCTCGATGCCGGCTGTGTGTCGGACCGGTGCGGCAAGCCTTGAACGGCGGCGTCTTGCCTCGGTCCCGGAAAAATTCCTGGCCGGAGCAGGTGTCAGCCACGCGAAACCGTGCTATATTTCGAGATTCGCCGGAGGGGTGCCCGAGTGGCTAAAGGGGGCAGACTGTAAATCTGTTGGCTTACGCCTACGCTGGTTCGAATCCAGCCTCCTCCACCAGCGAAAGAGAGATAGAAAAGTCGAGAGTTTGAACAAGTCGAGAGACTGAACAGGTCGGACAAACCGGCTGGTAGCGCTAGGAAGCCTGCCGAGGGCTGTTGAGCTTGCCCCGATGCGGGAGTAGTTCAATGGTAGAACCTTAGCCTTCCAAGCTAATGACGCGGGTTCGATTCCCGTCTCCCGCTCCAGCGGTCGGCCGTTGAGGCTGCTTGTTCAGGCTTGGCTCGGTGTGAAGATTTTTGTGGCGCAGGCCAGGCCTGCGCGGCGAATGAAGAATTCGCCCTTGTGGCTCAGTGGTAGAGCACTCCCTTGGTAAGGGAGAGGTCGCGGGTCCGATTCCCGCCAAGGGCACCAGTTTTGTTGTGATCGTCTAGTTACTTTTTTCGAAGGGCGAAAAAAATGGCAAAAGGAAAATTCGAGCGGACCAAGCCGCACGTGAACGTGGGCACCATTGGTCACGTGGACCACGGCAAGACGACGCTGACGGCGGCCATCACGACCGTGCTGGCCACCAAGTTTGGCGGCGAAGCCAAGGCCTACGACCAGATTGACGCGGCCCCCGAAGAGAAGGCGCGCGGCATCACCATCAACACCGCCCACGTCGAGTACGAGACGGCCACCCGCCACTACGCGCACGTGGACTGCCCCGGCCACGCCGACTACGTCAAGAACATGATCACCGGCGCGGCCCAGATGGACGGCGCCATTCTGGTGTGCTCGGCCGCTGACGGCCCGATGCCCCAGACCCGTGAGCACATTCTGCTGGCCCGCCAGGTGGGCGTGCCCTACATCATCGTCTTCCTGAACAAGTGCGACATGGTCGACGACGCCGAGCTGCTCGAGCTCGTCGAGATGGAAGTGCGCGAACTCCTGTCCAAGTACGACTTCCCCGGCGACGACACCCCGATCATCAAGGGTTCGGCCAAGCTGGCGATGGAAGGCGACAAGGGCGAGCTGGGCGAAGGCGCGATCCTGAAGCTGGCCGACGCGCTGGACAGCTACATCCCGACTCCTGAGCGTGCCGTGGACGGCGCGTTCCTGATGCCGGTGGAAGACGTGTTCTCCATCTCCGGCCGCGGCACCGTGGTGACCGGTCGCGTGGAGCGCGGCATCGTCAAGGTGGGCGAGGAAATCGAGATCGTGGGTATCAAGCCCACGCTCAAGACCACCTGCACCGGCGTGGAAATGTTCCGCAAGCTGCTGGACCAGGGCCAGGCTGGCGACAACGTCGGTATCCTGCTGCGCGGCACCAAGCGTGAAGAAGTCGAGCGCGGCCAGGTGCTGTGCAAGCCCGGCTCCATCAAGCCGCACACCCACTTCACCGCTGAGGTGTACGTGCTGTCCAAGGACGAAGGTGGCCGTCACACCCCGTTCTTCAACAACTACCGTCCGCAGTTCTACTTCCGCACCACCGACGTCACCGGCGCCATCGAGCTGCCCAAGGACAAGGAGATGGTGATGCCTGGCGACAACGTGTCGATCACCGTCAAGCTGATCGCCCCCATCGCCATGGAAGAAGGCCTGCGTTTTGCCATCCGCGAAGGTGGCAAGACCGTCGGCGCCGGCGTCGTCGCCAAGATCATGGAGT
>JACCDY010150690.1_pt1 | contig 12296 bp, 15 predicted proteins | sample 7446391 | NCBI WGS metagenome assembly JACCDY01 (sample SAMN15323451, study PRJNA562643) | freshwater metagenome | isolation source: river surface water | place: USA:Blue River Watershed | collected 2017-08-18 | reverse complement strand
TCGCATCTGCTGGAGCCGCCGAAAACGCAGTGCGGCAAACCCTTCGGCTCTACCTAATCCTGGCAATCCTGGTGGTTTTGGTCAGAGTTTCTTTTCGAGTTATTTTCAATTTTCCAGACCCCACTAAACCGGTCTTTTTGAACCTTCCTCTAATCAACCTAGATCTAGGATTTGGCACGCTTACCTCGCTCTTCGGGCCGGTATCGCTGGCGTCAATTACTTCAGGCCTCACCGATGGCTTGCGACTGGCAGCGATAATCCTGGCCGTGGCCATGGCAAACAGCTTGGCCAACCCAAAACGACTTTTGAAGAGCACGCCGGCAGCACTCTACGAGCTGGCCACAGCAGCCGTAGTGGCGATTAATCTTGCGCCGCAGCTTATTTCAAGCCTCCAGCGAGTCAGAAAAGCTCGCGAGCTGAGAGGGCGAAGTCGAAAAGTTACCGCACTGACTGGCACGATTATTCCGGCGCTGGAAGACACGATTGACAGCTCTCTAGATTTGGCAGCCAGCATGGCATCCCGAGGTTTCGGAAGGCGTGGGCCAGTGCCAGCTGTTCAGCTAAGGCAGACCCGTCTCCTAACATTCGTAGCGCTGGTTGCGATGATTTTTGCCATTTTCTCGATGCTGAGTGTTGGGCTGAGCGACCTGGTAACCCCAATTAGCTTTTTTATCGCCTTGATAGCCAGTCTTACCTCAGTGAAACTTGCTTCGCGACACGGAGTTAGAACTCGATTTCGAGTCCACGCCTGGGCAGCAGCTGATTTTGCAATCATGGGCCTGAGCGCCTCCATAGTCTTCGTTGGCTTCTGGTTTGGAGGCTAATGTGATCAAGACTTCAAACCTGACCCTTGGGTATAAATCGAGCGAGACTCCGATCCTAAGAAATGTCAACCTATCCGTTGCTGCTGGCGAGATGGTTTTGGTTTGCGGCCCCACCGGGAGCGGAAAATCAACACTCCTGAAGTGCCTTAACTCACTAGCCCCTGCATTCACCGGAGGGACTCTCACCGGGTCGGTCTCAATCGACGGACAAATCACCTCTGGAACCGCTCCCCACGAAATTGCTCACCTGGTTGGCTATGTGAACCAGCAGCCAGAAGGTGGGTTTGTGTCTGAAACAGTTGAGGATGAGCTGGTTTTCGGCATGGAGCAACTAGGTGTTACGCCAGCTGAAATGGCCAGCAACCTTGCTCGGGTGGCCGAGATTTTTGATCTTGCTGCTGTTCTGGATCGACGACTAACTGACCTTTCGGGTGGGCAACAGCAAAAAGTCGCTATCGCCGCCGCTGTTGCAGCAGGCCAAAAGGTTCTGTTGCTAGATGAACCGACCTCAGCGCTTTCACCGTCGACAGCAGCCGAGTTGCTGTCCCTTCTAAAAAAACTGAGCACCGATGAGGGCATCACGGTGATTCTCGTTGAACATCGAATCGAACGGGTACTTGAGTTAGTTGATTCCGTGGTCATGGTGCACGGTGACGGTTCAGTGACCCAGGGCGACAAAACAACCCAATTCAGCGACTCCAGATGCGCCCCGCCGCTCATCGAACTAAGTCAAAAACTGGGATGGGCCCCGGTGGCCACCGACGTCTCAGAGGCACGAAATCACTGGCGTGAATCCAATCCGAAATTCCGCCCTCGTGTTGCTCTGACACCTAATCCAGAAATTGCCCTGAGCGTCCGCGAGCTCGATGTCAATTACGGTAGTGAAGCTGCCGTATCGGGAGTCACTTTTGACCTGCCGTTCGGCTCCATCTCGGCTCTGATGGGGCAAAACGGAGCGGGAAAAACCAGCCTGGTTAGCGCTATCAGGGATCCGAAATTAATCTCTTCCGGAACAGTGATTTTGGGTGAGCGCAGCACCACCGACCTGTCGTTGCAAGAGCTGCTTCGAGCAGTGACCATGGTTCCGCAGAAGGCCTCTGACCTGCTTTTTCTGAATTCGATCGGTAAGGAGTTGCAGGAGTCCGACAATTTCGGCGGGCTTTCGGCAGGATCAACAGCCCGTTTGCTGACTAGATTGAACGGCAGACTGGACCCTAATCAGCACCCTCGAGACCTCTCAGCTGGACAAAAACTTTCGTTAGTTCTCGCCATGCAGTTGGCCAATGGGGCGCGTGTCCTACTGCTAGACGAGCCGACTCGTGGTCTCGACTATTTTGCCAAGCGCCAACTGGCCGAACAGTTAAAGTCACTGCAGGTCTCGGGTGCATGCATCTTGGTGGCTTCGCATGACGTGGAGTTTATTGCTCAAATCGCCGACCGCGTGCTCCTCTTAGATCAGGGCAAACTTATCCAGGACTGCGCTCCCGAAGACCTGCTTGGATTTCAAAAACCATTCGAAACTCAAATTGCGCAGGTCTCAGAATCGCCCGACCTCATTTCAATTAGTCAGGTGGTCGAACTCTGATGAAATTCAAACACCAAGCCATGAGAGCCCTGACTCTGTCACTCGCTGCCGTGGCGGCGCTGATGATGTTTACCTGGCCACTGGTTATCGGGGTAACTGCCCAGAGTGAAGCTGAAATTGCCCAGACAGCATTTTTGGTACTGATGCCACTGGTTCTTGTTTTGCTACTGATCGAATTTTCAACCGGCGGAATCGATGCCCGACAAATTGCCCTCTTAGGCGTTCTAACTGCGCTCAATGCTGTGATTCGCATGCTGGGCGCCGGAACGGCCGGCGTGGAGACAGCATTTTTTCTCATCATTATCGCTGCCTACGTTTTTGGGCCAAGTTTTGGATTTCTCTTCGGAGCGCTGTCGCTGCTGGTTTCAGGACTGCTCACGGGCGGTATTGGCCCGTGGTTACCGTTTCAAATGATGGCCGCTGCCTTGGTTGGACTAGCAGCTGGTGCATTGCCAAAAGTAAGCCGAACTTGGCTCCAATTCCTGATGCTTTGCGGGTACGCATTCGTCGCCAGTTTTTTCTATGGCGGATTGATGACCCTTTGGAATTGGCCATTTCTTGCCGGAACCGGGACTTCAATCTCATACGTAGCCGGTGCGAGCCTCATCGAGAACCTAACCAGATTCGTTCAGTATGAACTCTTCACCGGTGGTCTGATATGGGACTTTGGTCGAGCGATAACTACATCAGTTTTGATCTTGTTAACGGCACCAGCCCTGCTGGCCACTCTGAATCGAGCAGCAAACAGGGCTGGTTTTGTGAAGCTACCGGATTAGAAAACCGGAAGAATTACCACTGCCTGAAGAACCGCAGCTGCAGCGCTGAACAGGAACAGCTTTGAAGTCATCTTCCAGGTGTATTTGTTCTCACCACGAACTGTGTGCATGATGTGCGCTACTGCCATGGTCAGAGCCAAACCAGCTGCTGCCAATACACCCCAAATTTGTGCCCAGGCAAAACCTGGAACAAAGTAGGCAGCAAGAGGCGCCAGGATGATGCCAACCGCACCAAGAAGCTCAACCCAAGCAATTAGACGAACCAAGCCAAACGGAATGTTTGCAACCCAGCCAAAACCTGCGCCAAGCAGGGTCTCTTTAGTTGCAGTGGCCTTGAACTTGCCGGCCTTGTAGAAGCTGAACGCGACCAAAGCTGAAAGTGCCAGACCCGCGATTGCATAAACGATGTTCATTGAAGTTCCTTTTATAGTCTTGAATTTCGGATCATTCCGATTTACAGTAGTTAGTAAAGCATGGGTTGACTAAATTAGTCAAGTAGCCCTTTACAAAAAGTTACGAGTTAGGAGTCGCGATGGAAATCAAGGCACTTTGCGAACGCCAGGATGACGGCTGGTTGATTGCCGTGCCGGAACTCGGCAACTTTAAGACCACTGCCAAGCGCCTGGATAAGGCAACCGAGCAAATCAAACTGCTTGCCGAGCAAACCACCGGCGAGTCCAAGTGCGACATCGTGGTCAAGGTTGAAGCGGTTATGCCTGGAATCATCTGCGACATCGAATCAGCTCAAGCAAAAATGCGCGAGGCAACCCGCCTTCAAGAAGAAGCTTCTAACGAGATTCGCGATGTGGTCGGACGCATGCGTGATCGCGGCTTGACGATGCGAGACATCGCAGTGTTGCTTGGAGTTACACCTCAGCGCGTGGCTCAATTGGCGCCTTGCACCGAAGAATCAGTAGTCGCCTAGCTAGACACGCCAGGTTGGTAGTCGCCAACCAAGCCCAACCGCGATCATTCGGAGTGCAACGATGGCTGCGGCCGAAATACTGACCGACCAGAACGCACCCCAGTTGAGAGCGTTGAGCAAAACCACTAGCCAGGCCCCGGCAAACGCCACCACTGCGTAAGGCTGGTGGTCATTGAAAGCGCGTGGAATTTCATTTACCACCACGTCTCGCAAAACGCCACCAAAGACCGGTGTGATCACACCCATAATTACCGCGATGATCGCCGGCATTCCAGCCTCAATAGCAATCTGAGTACCCGTTGCGGCAAAAATGCCTAACCCAAGCGCATCTGGCCATTGCATCGAGCGTTCAGTTAGTTCAATGTGACGGGCGCGCATAAAGAGCAACGCTAGCGCGCAGAGACCAAGAATCACCCAAATCCAGCCCCAGTTTTCAACCCAAAAAAATGGCCGGCGGTCCAAGAGAATGTCACGAAGTGTTCCGCCGCCGAAGGCAGCCAGCGCGGTGACAATTGCCATGCCGACAAGATCAAGCCGCTTACGGGCAGCCTCGATCAAACCGGAAAGGGCAAACGCTAATGTGCCAATGACCTCGAAGGCTAGGGTGCCATAGGAGACTAACCATTCGGCAACGGAAGAGGCTGAGGACATAGGTTAATCGTAGAGCAAGGCCAAGGACGAGTTCCCAAGGGCTGAAACTGGATTCGGTTAAACACTAAAACCCCCTATTTCTAGGGGGTTTTGCGCTATGGGATGACTCGTAGCCTCTTGCCGAAACAAAAGCCTGAGTGGAGATGGGGGGAATTGAACCCCCGTCCAATACAGAGTTTCTGACTCTTCTACGGGTGTAGCTTCAATAAGGTTCTACTCGGCCCCGGCACTAGCTTGAAGCGACATATCCGACGGGCCCAGCCAAAGTGAAAGTCCCGAGCAGCCCTTAGGCACAACTACTCAGCAAGATCTCTAAATGACGCTAGGGTTCAGAACGAAATCAAATCTGATCTAACGGACTTCGGGGCTAGCGCTATTAAGCAGCTAGGGCGAAGTCGGTGCGTGATGATTTAGCACCTATAGTTTGCAGCGGACATTAACGAGTTGACGCTACATTCTCGACCCGCTTCTTCCAGTTACACATGCACTGTCGAAACCGATCATCCCCATATTTAGTTATCATCACCCCGAAAGACCTAACCTAAACGTCTGGGCCTTGATCTTTTGGGGTTATCTCAAGAATAAGCCCTACCGCCGACAATAGGCTGTGGTTTCCCTGAGAGTACTGGCTTGACTGTTACCAGTCCTTGCCCTTAGTTGACATCGCGCGGGCAGCCTCACGCTTATCAGTTTGCTCCTTGAGCGTCTGGCGCTTGTCATACTCGCGCTTTCCCTTTGCTAGAGCAAGCTCGACTTTGGCACGGCCATCTTTGAAGTAAATCGATAGCGGCACCAATGTAAAACCGGATTCCTTGATTTTGCCCATCAATTTGTAAATCTCATGCCCGTTCAAAAGCAACTTGCGCTTGCGACGGGCCGGATGGTTGTTCCAAGTGGCCTGGGTGTACTCAGGAATATGCACGTTCTCTAGCCAAACCTCGCCACCCTCGATGGTGGCATATCCGTCTACAAGAGAGGCTCGGCCAGCCCTCAGCGACTTAACCTCTGGACCGGTTAGCACCATGCCAGCCTCGTACACGTCAATAATTAGGTAGTCGTGACGGGCCTTGCGGTTGCTGGCAACAACCTTTTGTCCACGTTCTCTTGGCATAAGGGTTCTATATTCGCAGGTATCTGCGGATAGCCAAACCAGAGGCCCCGGCAGCCAGGACAATTCCAGCAGCAATCAGCAGCGGAACCACGAGCAATCCATCAGCCAGCGTTACAAAGCTGGTGAACGGTAGACGTTCGGCCAGGTAACCCTGCACAAAGAATTGAACGATTCCAAGAACCGCACCGCCAGCCAATACCGATCCAATCGTGGCCGCGACAACACCCTCAAGGATGAATGGCAGTTGGATGTAGAAGTTGCTGGCACCGACAAGACGCATGATTCCCAGCTCACGCCGGCGACTAAACGCACTCAGTCTGATTGTGGTTGAAATCAGCAGGGCAGCTGAGAAAAGCATAAGAACCGCAACACCGATGGACGCGATCGACGCAGCGTTGAGAATGCTAAAGATTTGATCTAGGTAGGTTCGCTGATCGCGCACTTCTTCAACTCCGGCCACGCCACCAAAACTCTCGGCAATGATTTGGCTCTGAGTTGAATCTTCAAGCTTTACCCAGAAGGTCTCGTTGAGCTGATTCTTCGAAACGTACTTTGCAACGGCGTTGTCCTTGAACTGCTCCTGGAAAGTCGCGTAGGCCTGATCGTGATCCTCGAAGTAGTACTTTTCAACGTAGGCAGCCAAAGTCGGCGAGTTGAGCTTCTCTTCGACAGCAGCCTTCAGGTCATCCGAAGCCTCCCCCTGAGGGCAAACATCCGCCGGCGAAACTTCGCTGCAGAGGTAGATTGCCACCTGGGCTCGGTCGTACCAGTAGTTTTTCATCTGGCCAATTTGAAGCTGTAGCAGCGACGCGGTTCCTACGAAAGTCAACGAAATAAAGGTGACCAAAATCACCGATACCACCATCGATAAGTTGCGGAATAGGCCCTGACGGATCTCGCTCAAAAGAAATTTCATCGGTAAGAGCCACCCACTTCATCACGAATAATCACACCGTGCTGAAGCTCAACCACGCGCTTCTTGAGGCGGTCGACTATGCCCCGGTCGTGGGTTGCCATAACAACCGTCGTGCCATTAAGGTTGATGCGCTCGATCAGAGCCATAATCTCTTCTGAGGTTGACGGATCAAGGTTTCCGGTCGGTTCGTCAGCTAGCAAAATCGCAGGTTTGTTGACAATCGCGCGGGCCAGGGCAACTCTCTGCTGCTCTCCACCCGATAGCTCACTTGGCAGGCGGTCTGCTTTACCTTCAAGTCCGACAAGCCTCAAAACATCTGGCACTGCCTCTTGAATGAAACCCTGAGACTTGCCAATAACCTCGAGGCTAAAAGCAACGTTTTGCGCAATGGTCTTGTTAGGCAACAACCTGAAATCCTGAAAAACAACTCCAAGGCGCCTGCGGAAGAATGGGATTCGGCGGCTCGGAATACCGACTAGGTTTTCACCGAGCACATGGACTGAGCCTGATGTCGGAACGTCCTCGCGCAACATTAGGCGCATAAGCGAGGATTTGCCAGAGCCAGAGGCTCCAACCAGAAAGACAAAATCACCCTTCTCAATTTCGAGAGAAACAGCATTCAAAGCCGGCCGAGGCGAGCCTTTGTACTGTTTGGTGACGTTCGAGATGCTAATCATGATGCCTCCAGCCTAAGTTGAGGCTATGGAATCAGGGCCTAAGCGCCGAGTTGTGTCTGCTTGCGCCAGCGAATGCCCGCAGCGATAAACCCGTCAAGATCTCCGTCGAAAACCGCGGAAGGGTTGTTGACTTCGTAGTCAGTGCGCAGATCTTTGACCATTTGGTAGGGGGCCAAAACGTATGAACGCATCTGCTCACCCCAACTTGCCTTGACGTCACCGGCAATTTGTTTCTTTTTAGCTTCTTCTTCGCGTCGACGAATCTCTAGCAATCGAGACTGCAAAACGCGCATCGCAGCAGCTTTGTTTTGGATTTGGCTTTTTTCATTCTGGCAACTCACGACAGTTCCGGTTGGCAGGTGGGTAATTCGCACAGCTGAATCAGTCGTGTTAACCGATTGCCCGCCTGGCCCCGATGAACGGAAAACATCGATGCGAATTTCATTCTCGGGAATCTCGATAGCTTCAGTTTGCTCAACCAAAGGAACAACTTCGACTGCAGCGAATGAGGTCTGGCGCTTACCAGCGGCGTTGAATGGACTCATTCGAACCAGTCGATGCGTGCCCGCCTCCACAGAAAGTGTTCCAAAAGCGAATGGTGCATCGATCTCAAAAGTTGCCGACTTAATACCGGCACCCTCCGCGTACGAGGTGTCCAGCACTTGAACCGGCATTTTCTGTTTCTCTGCGTAGCGCAGGTACATGCGCATAAGCATCTCGGCAAAATCAGTTGCGTCGTCACCGCCGGCACCTGACCGAATGGTCACCACGGCAGCTCTGGAATCGTATTCACCATTCAGCAGGGTTTGAACCTCGAGCTCTGAAACCAGCTTTTGCAACGACTCGAGCTCAGATTTGGCCTCTGATTGAACACTGGCATCAGCGGCATCATTTGCCAACTCAACTAAAACTTCAAGGTCATCAAGACGCGATTGAACCGATTCGAGTTTGTTAATCATGTTTTGCTTGTGGGAAAGCGCACTGGTGACCCGCTGAGCATTGGCGGCATCGTCCCAAATGTTCGGGTCAGAGGCTTGTTCCTTCAACTCCAGCACCTCGCGGGCCAGCTTCTCGACATCTACAACATGGCCGATGTCGGCAAAAGTTGCGCGTAAGTCGCGTATTTCTTGAGTGAGGTCCAGGTCTGCCATTTCTCCCCTAGTTTAGGCGAGGGGCATAATTGAAAGGTGCCGGCCAAGAAGAACTTTCAGATTAGAGAGCTTGTTCTGCCGGTTTACCTCCCGGCGATGCTGTTTTCAATCGGCGAAGCTGGTCTGATTCCGATCATTCCGGCGAGCGCGGAACGTCTGGGCGCCGACATTCCTACAGCTGGCCTCATCGCAGGCTTGGTCATGATGGGCACCCTTGCCGCCGACCTACCCGCCGCCAAATTTGTGAATCGAGTCGGCGAACGCAAATCCATGATTTGGGCTTCAGCGGCCGCCGCGCTGGGAATCCTGTTTGCAGTTTTTGCTGCGAACATCTTCATGATTGGCCTCGGAGTTTTCATCCTGGGCGGTTCTGCTGCGATTTTTGGCTTGGCTCGGCACGCCTACATCGCTGAAACTGTGCCGGCAAATCAACGAGCTAGAGCCCTATCCGTTTTGGGTGGAATGTTTCGAATTGGAACATTCATTGGCCCGCTCCTTGGCGCTTCAGTTATCGCCACCCTGGGTATCGAATTTGTTTACTGGAATGCCGTTATTTTTTGCGGCGCAGCCGGAGTAGTTCTGCTTTTCACCCGTCCAGAGAAAATGCTCAACACTCCCCCAGACAATGGTGGAAGCGTGTGGAAGATTGCGAAGCTGCATCGACGCACCCTATTGACGCTGGGAACAGCATCGATGATCGTGGCAATGTCTCGCACCGCACGATTCATCGGGCTCCCACTTTGGGCTCTATTTATTGGCCTTGATGCCGCTGAGACCTCGCTTTACATAGGCATCGCGGGGGCAATTGACTTCACCCTCTTCTATCTGGGTGGCCAAATTATGGATAAGTACGGCCGAAAAGCTGCAGCAATTCCAACCCTCTTAGGCATGAGCCTTTGCCTTGCGCTGGTCCCTTTCACCAGCGATGGCAGTACTTTTCTTACCGTGGCAATCATGATGGCCCTGGCCAATGGAGTTGGCAGCGGCCTTGTGATGGTAATCGGGGCAGACGCATCGCCAGCAGTTGGACGCAATGAATTTTTAGCCGGCTACCGCTTTTTGATGGATGCGGGAGTGGCGGCGACCGCCCCAATAATGTCGCTAATCACCGTGATTGCCTCGCTGTCTGGCGCCATGTTTTTCATGAGCGGACTCGCGGTAATCGGTGCGGTATTTATGTATCGCTACCTGCCTACACACAAGCGCACCTAGCCCCTCGGCTAGCCAGCCCGCGCTGATGCCTGACTGCAAACCATCAGATTCGATGGGGTTATTGAAATCGATACCGGCGCCTGCCACCGACCACAGACCTGAACCGTGACGGTTTTCCCGTCGGGGGCTTCTATGTCGCTCAGCACCAAGCCCAAACCGGCATCCTCTGGCAGTTGACCGAAGTAATTGTCTGCCGGAAGACCCTGCTGAGCCGACCAAAGAGCCGCACCCTCGGCCAAGCTAGTAAGCCTCTTTTGAAAAATGACCAGCGATGTTGCCGCGACAATCACCAACAGCGTGGCCGTTGAAAACATCAGCAACCCAATAAACATAGGCGCCATCGACCCCCGCTCAGATCGAACACCTTCAGGACGCAAGCTGAATCGAGGCCGCATCATGGCACCGGCAGGAATGAAGTAGCCGAGACGGCACCGATTTGCACCCTCAGTGCTGCGATGCTGCCAGAGTCAGCGCAACTTCCAGCGCAATCCAATACCCAACTCACCTTTGATCCAACCTGAAACTGGGCAGTCAGGTCGTCAACGGTTTCTTGGATTGGCAATCCATGCAGCAGGTGTGACCTGAGCGCATGCCTCGATATCGATTCAGATGCAATCTGGTCATGCTGCCAAGCAAGCAGAGCGGTGCCAGAGGCTAGCAGGGTCAGCTGAAGCAGTAGACCCAGGACAACAAACTCAATCAGGCTCGATCCTCGCTCATCATTCAGCTTCACGCTGGGCATGTGACACCTCATTCAGCTCCAGGCTAGGTGCTAAAAATCCCAACGTTGGAATCCTGATCGAGGCTTGGACTCTCTCAGTGCTAATTCCGTCAGAATCCAATCGACTGCAAAGAACTGTGGTCGACCATTCCGGACCAAATGTGTGGGCAAGCAGCTCCCGGCTGCGAGCGCACCCGGTGGCCGAGGTCTGATCAGCTAGTGCAGCGAATCGAGCCCCTTCAACAGCGGCATCCAGTAGAAGCGAACGACTAAAGCCAGCGAGGAGCACGCTGATTACAGTTAGGCTGAGCAAAATCGCTGGTGCGGCGAGAAGAACGAATTCCACCACCGATGAGCCACGCTCTGGATCTGCTTTAAAACGCGACAACTTTATTCATGGCCTGCTGAAACACACCCTGCAGAGCTGGTCCGGCAACAGTCCACATCAGCACAACCAAACCTGCGGTCATCAGCGTGATTAGGACCCAACCTGGAACATCTCCGCGGTCATCGATTAGTTTCTTCATTTTTTCCTCCTAGATGTAATTCAGATTGAGCAGTTGCAAACTTGGGTAAATCGCAAAGAGGACGGTAACCGGCAGGATCAAGAACACCAGGGGAATAAGCATCCGTGTTTCGTTTCGGCCAGCAAGTCGTGACAGCTGGTTGCGCATGTCACCGCGACTGGCAGAGGCCTGCTCAGCCAAAACTGAGACCAGCGGTGTGCCCCGTTCAAAAGACCACAGCAATTTGTGGCAAAACTCCTGAATCTGTCTCGAAGGTAGCCGTTGCGATAGTGCGGTGATTTCGCGCTCGAGACTTGAACCCTGATCCAGGCTCACCACAATCCGGTCCAGCTCCGCAGCCAAGATTCCGTTCATTCGCCCGCGCAAATGAGATATCGCCGCGTAAAGCCCAGCCCCGGAGAACACGGCTACCCACAGCAAATCGATAAAGTCCGGCAATTCCAGATTGACCCGATCGAGCCGCCGCTTGGCAGTAACCTTCTGCCTCAGCCACATCGATAACTGGTCAAATTTGGTTGCAAAACTGCCCTCTTTGGCCGAATCCAGCAGAGCACTAGGTGCATTGATGCGTGCCATCAACCTGTTTCCACTCGCAGGCTTGAGCGCTAGGGCACTCAAGTAAAAGGCTGCGCCCAGCAACCCTGCAGCAAACCAAATCACCATTAGCCAAACACCCTCGGTTGCTGCGGGAGTACTGCCATTACGTGAATGAGCCGATAGGCACCGAGTGAGACCATGAAGCCAACGAGCAATACCGCCGAGCCGTTCGCAGTGTTGTAAATCGCGGCGTTCTCGGGCCTACTCGACAACAGAGCAACAATTATCCACGGAGCAGCAACAGCTAACTTGGCCGTCCCGGCAACCCAACTCTGCTTGGATTCAAGCTGCCCTCTAAGCAGTAAATCTTCTCTCAATTGCTTGGACTGGGCTTTGAGAGCCGGCGCCAGCCCCTCGCCGCCGTTCAAGCTTGATAGGCGAAGTAATTCGATGAGTCGGTCGGAGTGAGCCTCGCCGAATTGAGACTTCAGCCAATCGAGAGAATCTAAATTTGACCAACCTGAATCGAGCCTCCGATTGAAACCGGCAAAAGCCAGTCGAAACCTCATGGGGCCACGTTGGGCGAGGGCATCAAATGCTTCTGGGATGGAGATTCCTGCCGAGACCGCCGAGGACATCGAGTCAACTACCTCAGGCCACGCCTTGATGAGCTCCGACCTTCG
>JACCDY010339061.1_pt1 | contig 12299 bp, 10 predicted proteins | sample 7446391 | NCBI WGS metagenome assembly JACCDY01 (sample SAMN15323451, study PRJNA562643) | freshwater metagenome | isolation source: river surface water | place: USA:Blue River Watershed | collected 2017-08-18 | reverse complement strand
TCAAATACTTCAGCTGACTGACGCTGTGTTACAGATGATGCAACCCATGCGAAGAAGTAAGCGTCGTAATCTGAGTTACCTAGCTTTGATGGCCAGTCTGTACGGACATCTCCAACTAGATCGAATCCAACCTTTGCCATGTTTGCCTTAGCAAGAGCGAACTCTGCTGCGCGACGTGGGTTGTTTCCTGGAACAAGTACGCGAACCTTAAGTGGGCTCTTCAATACATTTGGATAGTACTTCTGTACCAATGCAAGTGCTGACTTGTTACGTGACTCTTGTGTTCCACGTGAGTAGAAAGCAGAACCGTTTGCTGCAATGAGCTTGTCGTATGCAGCAGATCCTGGAGCTAACCATGTTGAACGGATTGGCTCTGTTACACCGTTGATTGGTGCAATCAACTTCTCCATGATTTCGTTACGTGGAAGAGCTAGCAAGAATGCTTGACGAAGTGCCTTTGACTTAGCGCCATCCTTTACAGAGAACAAACCTGTGTATGGAGCCTCGTCTGGAACTGTGTCGTAGTGAAGATCCCAGTGCTCGTAAGCAACTTCATCCTTACCAACAACGTTAACGTTCTTGATCGCCTTGAGCTTTGCTACACCGTCAGCAGTTGCCTGACCTGCGTAAACATCGAGCTCGCCGTTAGCAAGTGCCTGTGCAGCAGCTGTTCCATCACCGATGAACTTGAATACAACTGTATCTACTGAACCGCTTAGAGCAGGTCCTGAGTTGTACTTAGGGTTCTTCTTGAGTGTTACAGATGTCTTTGCAACTGCATTGTCAATCAAGAATCCACCGTTACCTACTAGAAGCAATGGGTTTGTCTTGTCGTTAACAGTTGTAATTGTGTAGTCCTCAGACCAGACCTTACCCATCTTCTTGAGAAGAGCAGTGTCCTTGTCCTTGAATGCCTTTACGAAGCGATCACGAGCTGCCTCGTTTTCTGCAACAGTTCCAAGCTTGTCCTTGCCTTCAGCCATCAATACAAGTGTGTGTACTGGAGCTGGTCCTGGGCCGTATAGATCCCAGTTAGCAATCTTCTTCTTGAACTGAAGAGTTACTGTCATCTTGTCAGCAGATAGAACTGGCTCACCAACAATGTTGTTTGCATAAACGCCTGAGTAACCAAGACCGTTGAATGCTGGAGGAGTCTTCTTATCTGTTGGATCTCCAAGTCCTGCAGCCTTTGAGTATGCATCGCTGCTTAGGATGTGTGAAAGAAGTAGATCTTCACCTGTGATTGGAGTTCCATCTGACCATACACGGCCAGGGTTAACTGTCCACTGTGTACGGAAATCTGTAGCTGTGTTCTTAACGATCTTGTATGAACCAAATACTGTGTTCTTTACAAGCTCTTTCTTGTTGTTGTAATAGTTGAAGCCAGCACCTTGTAGGTATGAAACCGCAGAACAAGTTGTTGAGTTTGTAGCCGAAAGGCTGCAGTTCAAACCTGTAATTGAGTTTGTCTCATGCAAGATAACCGTTGAACGAGTTGCAGCTTGTGCAGGTGTTAGCAATGTAAATGCCAACGCCGCTGATGCTGCAGTTGCGAGCGCAAACTTTGCGCTACGTGTGAACTTCATAGTTCCTCCTTGAGGGTTAAAGAAAAGCGTCTGTGGAGAGTCGACCACCCCATAGGCGCTTTCGGTGGATGAAGTTTGCCGTAGCAAGCCACTACAGGCAACAGGCGAACCATTTGCATGAGCGTGGGTTTATAACGCCTAGGTAACCATTGGCTTAGAAAGGGGGTGAGGCTAGAGGCTAGTTGTCGGCCTCGAGCCTAGCCTTCTCAATTGCTGAACTAGTTAGCCGAGGTGCCGCTAGGACAAGGATTGCAATACCCAAAATTGATCCCAAGAAGTACGGAGTTCGAAGCGCCGTTTCGCGAGAGAGAAATTGCTGGCCGAGTGCGACCACCCCTCCTCCAATTGCCATTCCAATTGGAATGGAGCCCCAGGCAAAGAATCGATAGACGCTATTTACACGCCCCAATAGATGGGAGGGAATAATGCTTTGACGTAGTGAAACAGTGATTGTGTTCCATAAAATTGCTGAGACTGTTTGAAAAACCGTAACTATCCAAACTATCTCCCAAGAAGAGGTAAGACCTACTACGACAGTACCCAACGGCGCAACAATTAATGTAATCAAAAGCGAAGCTCCGCTCCCAAATCGTTCAGAGATTTTTGGAGCCAGAAAGCCACCAATGATTCCGCCAAAAGCACCTGCCATACCTAAAATTGAAAAGACAAATACAGAGGTTTCAAGCACCTCCTGTGCGAATAAAATGTAGGTTGCTCCAACCATCGACCCAACACCATTCATGAATCCCAAAATAATTGCCATGGGGCGAAGTAATGAGTGCCCCCAAAGCCAATTGAAGCCTTCTTTAATTTCAGATTTGAAGTTAATTTTTTCCCTGGGCTGATTGCTGATTGGCTTAAAACTGCCACCAATCGAAGCAATGAGTGCCACAGCAACAAAAAATGAAACTGCATCAAAAAAGAATGGAATGAAAATTGCGATTCCAATCAAAAGCGAGCCTAGGGGCGGTCCCACAAAACTATTAGTGAGTGATTCTGCTGACCACATTCGGCCGTTAGCTTTCTCAAGATTGTCTTTATCAACGACACTGGGCATCAAAGTTTGCGCGCTGTTATCACGAAGAACCTCCGCCATTCCAAATAAGAATGAGGCAATCACCAGGGTCACATAAAGAGCCCAATTAGTATCCAAATCAGTAAGTGATTTCAGTTCATTTAAAGAAGGTAATGAATCGTGGTTGAGCAAAACTATTGCCCCGACGACCACGGTCAATAAACCACGAAAAAAATCCATTCCAACGATCAGCTTTCGGCGATCAAAGCGATCGGTGATCACACCTGCATGTAGGGTAAAAATCAGCCATGGCAATCGAGAGGCAAATCCCGCCGCCGCAATAAGGATTGGTGAACGAGTAACTGCAGATGCAAGCCATGGATAGGCGATCGCCGATACCCCATCACCTAAATTTGAAATAGCTGTCGCTGACCAAAGCTTCCAGTAGGCACCTCCAAGCTTTGACTTCACGGAAGAGATTATTGTGGTGTTTCAGCACTCTTTGCAACGCTGAGGAAGAAGTTGATCGAGGCAAGTGCGATAACTGAGGCAATTACTCCCCCTACATACATTGGAAGTCTCAAACTGAAATGGGCAAGGATGCCACCAATTAATGAACCAACAGGCATCATTCCCCACACCAAGGTTCGTCGGGTTCCATGAATGCGTCCATATAGTTCATTGGGAATGACGGTTTGATAGGTAGCCATTAACAAGATGTTCCACTGAGAAATTGCAAATCCCCCGAATGTTGCAAGGGCTACAAAGATATAAATATTTGGCGCAAAGCCTTGAAGTAATAGGACAATTGAACTGAGGGTAATTCCTAGAGTCATCATGATGCTGCGACCAAATTTCTTGGAGGCTTTAGGAGCGACAATCGCACCCAGCAATGCGCCAAGCCCTTGAATCGTCAAAATAACTCCAAAGTATTTTGGGGCGAGTTCTAGTTCTTTGATGATGAACAAAACCATTGTTGCCGTACCCATCGAGTAACAGACTCCAATGGTTGCAGTTGTTAAGACTAAACGACGCAACACCTTGTGGTTATACAAATACTTAATTCCAAACTTTATATCCTCGATGAAGTGAGGCCTTTTGTCGGTTGCGCTTTCGGTTCGGACATCTTGTAAGTATTGAATAGGAATAGACAACGCCAATAATGTGGCTACCGCATAGCCGATGCTGTTGATGAAAAAGGGCAACCAGATCGCGAGCGCATACAAGAAACCGCTTAGAGGAGAGCCAATGAAGCCTTGAATTACCGTTTCAGATATTTGAAGCCTTGAATTGCCCTTTTCGTAATGCTCTTTATCCAAAATTTGTGGAATTAAAGATTGCGCAGTCGTATCTGTTGCGACCTCGCACACGCCAATTACGAAGGCGGAGAAGATCAGCCAATAAATAGTCACATGTCCTGTTGCAATACCCAACGCCATGATGCCAATTACCGCGCTGCGGATTGCATTGGAGCCAGCCAAAATAAATCTACGGTCAACACGATCCACCATGACACCAATCGGCATTGCAAAAAGCAGCCAGGGAAGCATCACCATGGCGCCAATAATGGAGATCAAAACGGTGCTATCGGTCAAAGTAATTGCAAGAAGTGGGGCTGCGGCGATCAAAACACCATCAGCTAAGTTTGAAATGATGCTGCCGGCCCACAAACGATTAAATGCCGGGCTCATCTGCCTTACCTTATCAATCAGATGAGGCGTATTTCTATCTCCCGGCTGAACACCCTATGAAATGAAGATGGCGGCTAGGTTTCCCCAGCCGCCATCTTCTACCCTCGTTAAAAAGAATTAGCCGATCTTTGCAATCAGATCCTGAGCCTTCTTCAAGAAAGCTCCATCTAGAACTGAGAAACCAAGATCCTTTCCTGAATCCTTAGCGCACTTTGGACTCAAGATATATGTAGCAAGCTCCTTAACTGCCTTTCCTTTGGCAGCATCTGGATTCTTTGTATCTGCAAGTAGGTAAGAAACGATTCCAAGTGGATACGCTCCCTTTTCCTTAGTTGCATAATCAAAGGTAACGATTCCATTTGCATCCATTGCCGCTTCAGCTAGGAACGCTGAAACTCCGGCGGAATCTGGAGCAACTGATGCACCAGCAGGATTAATGAGATTAGCAACCTTCAAACGATTTGCTGTTGCGTAATTGACTTCAGCAAAAGTGATTGAGTAAGGGGTCTTACCCGCAAGCTGTGAAACACCGTTTGAAGATGCTGCACCGACGATGCGACCGAGATTTGCTGGATCATTGATATTGCCTGGGAATGATGAAGTAAAGACAGCTGCCTTTGGCTTTGTCCAGATTGCTGGTGCTGACTTGTTCAAGTAGTTTGTGAAGTTTTCAGTTGTACCAGATGAGTCTGAGCGATAAACAACCTTAATTGGCTGGTTTGGAAGTGTGTAACGTGAAGTTACTGTTTGAGAACGAAGAACAATTGGGTTGCCCTTAGCGTCCTTCTTCACATTTCCATTTGCATCAAGGCGGTAAACAACCTTTACCGATGAACGGTTGTTGTCTGCTGTGATAGCTGGATCATTCCAGCGTGTGATCTTTCCAGAGAAGATTCCTGCAATAGTTTCTGCTGAAAGCTGCAGAGTTGTCTTTGCTGGCAGGTTGTGCAAAATTGCGATTGGTGCAGCAACTGCTGGCACGTGAATGATTGAAGCACGCTTTGTAGCTGCGGTGTGAGCAGCATCTGAGAACCAGAAATCTCCGATTGAACGATCTGAATTTGAGCGACCTGTACCGGATCCTGAAGCTGCATAAACGTATGTGTGTGATGTTTCCTTAGCAAAACCTGCCTTGCATGCATCAATTAGCAGAGCGGGAAAAGATGCGCCCGAACCTTGTAGATCTACTGCATGTGCTGGAACTCCTGTTACCAAACCGAACGCGAGTGCAAGTGATGCAACCTTCGCGAGCTTTGAAATTCTCATGTACTTCCCCTCATAGATGTTTGAACTACAGGGCAAACCTATGCACCGTAAATGAACGAAGAGCGCTCGGAATCCAAACGCTCTTCGACTTTTAGGTGAACAGTAAGTAAACGATTTAACCGAAACGACCTGTCACATAGTTCTCTGTGCGCTCATCCTTTGGACGAGAGAAGATCTCGCTGGTTGCGGAGTATTCGATCATTTGACCGGGGCCACCATCTGATAAGAAGAATGCTGTGTAATCAGAAACTCGAGCAGCCTGCTGCATGTTGTGAGTAACGATGACGATCGTCATGGTTTCTGACAGTTCACGAATCGTGTCTTCAATTCTTAGCGTTGAACCAGGGTCAAGGGCAGAACATGGCTCATCCATAAGTAAAACTTGTGGGCTGACTGCCAGTGAACGAGCAATACATAGTCGTTGCTGTTGTCCACCTGACAAAGAACCACCATGTGCCGAGAGACGATCCTTAACTTCATTCCACAGTCCTGCACGCACCAAACACTCTTCGAGCAACTCTTCCTTATTGCTTACCTTGGTTTGTGAAAGCTTTAAACCAGAGAGCACATTTTCGCCGATACTCATTGATGGGAATGGATTGGGCTTTTGGAAAACCATTCCGATTTGCAAGCGAATCTTTGTGACGTCGGTGCCCGGTTGGTAAACATCTTTGCCATCAAGCAAGACTTGACCTGCCATTGCTGCACCAGGAATGAATTCGTGCATTCTGTTGATTGTTCGAATAAAGGTTGATTTTCCGCAACCAGAAGGTCCGATGAGAGCGGTGACAGTTCCTGCGCCAAAGTTCAAATTGATATCTGAAAGGACATGGTTCTTTCCAAACCAAGCATGCACACCACGTGTTTCAAGACCTGTTCCGAGAGAAGTACTGCCAGGTGATTTCACCTTTGCTGCCGCTACCTCTGCTAGTGATGATGGGCGAACGCCTGCATCCATTTTTTTCTCTCTTTCTGGTGTGTTAATCATTTCGAACTTTTCTTTGAACCTAGATAACGTGCAACGGTAAAGAGAACAAGAACCAAACCAACCAAGACAAGCAACCCTGCCCAAGCACGGGTTAGAGCCTCCGGTGAGCCCGCATTAAATGATTTCCAGATGTAGTACGGCAATGAACCCAAAGGACCACTAAACGCATTGGCATTTACCTTGTCTCCACCACCGGTCAACAGAAGAAGTGGAGCGGTTTCTCCGGCGATGCGTGCAACACCCAAAATCACTGCGGTGATCAAACCGCTCTTTGCAGCAGGCAAAACGATCATGGCAACTGTGCGCCACTGCGTTCCACCCAATGCGACGCCAGCTTCACGCAGATCATTAGGAATCAAGTTCAAAACTTCCTCTGATGTTCTTGCGATTGTTGGAATCATCAAAATTGTTAAGGCTAAAGCGCCCATAAATCCAGAGAAGGATTTAGTTATTGGATACAAAATAGCCGAAAGAATAAACAAACCAGCAACGATTGATGGAACACCGCTCATTGCTTGAACAAGGAAGCGAATAGGAGCAGTGAACTTCCCTTTTATCTCTGTCAAATAGAGAGCGGTCAAAATTCCAATAGGAACGCTCATAATCAACGCAAGTGTCACGAGGGCAAGGGTTCCTGTAATTGCATGAAGCAATCCACCGTTATTGAGCGGATCGGTTGGCGTTGCCATCGACATGTCTGAAGCAAAGAGATTAAGTGAAATTCCTGGTAAACCCTTTTGAACCACTGTAAACAAAATACTTGCGATTGGAATAACAGTGACAATCGCTCCAAAGGCCACGAGCGAGTTAACTAATGCATCTTTTGCTGCTGCACTACCTAGTTGGAAACCCTTAATGGAGGAGGTCATCAACATGTAAATCAAGAAGAAAACTACGAATATCGCCAGCTTTCCCTTCATGGGGGTCACTGCAACAACTGCATACGATGAAAGTAGGGCCAGGAAGAAGATTGAAATATCAGTAGCGCGCTCTTTCTTGGTGGCCTTCCATGGCTTCATAGGTGTCGGTGTAGTTGTCATCGTCCCGACTTTCCAGTCGTCTTAACAATTACATTTGCAATTGCATTTACTAACAAGGTCAGCATGAATAAAACTAGGCCTGCCGCCATCAACGCCTTGATCTCGTAAGGATTGGCCTCACCAAACTTCAAAATGATGAGCGAGGCAACATTTCCGCCAGCTCCAAGGAGCACCTGCCAGTTAACTTGGAAAACAATGTTCAAAACTGTAAAGACGGCGACGGTTTCTCCCATCGCTCGACCAAGGCCAAGCATTGCTCCACCGATAACACCATTTCTTCCATGTGGAATTACAACGGCTTTAATCATCGCCCAGCGGGTTGCACCTAATGCATACGCAGCTTGAATGCGATCAAGCGGAGCTTGTGAAAATACTTCGCGAGAGACTGAGGTAATGATTGGAATAATCATGATCGCAAGAACAACCCCTGCTACAAATGGAGAACGTGTATAGACCGGAACCTGCAGATCAAAGATTGGAATCCAGCCTAAATACTTGTGAATCAACTTTGCCCAGTATTCAGCGGTTGGCATCAGTACCAAGAAGCCCCAAATACCAAACAAAATTGATGGGAAAGCAGCCATCATGTCGATGATTGCTACTAGGAACTTCTTTAACTTATCTGGTGCGTAGAAATTCAAGAATAAGGCTGAAAATACTGAGATTGGAAGAGCGATAACCACCGCAACGAGTGCGCACAAGATTGTTCCGACCAACATGGCTGCTAAGCCAAAGTTACTGTCCACAACATTTGCATTCTCATCAACGGTGACAGACCAATCGGAGTTTGTTATAAATCCAAAACCCTCTTGACGAAGAACTTCAAAGCCGCGGTATCCCAGGAAAATGGCGATCAGTCCCAAAATCACTAGGGAAGACAAGCCTCCGGCGGTAACTAAGCCACGAAAAACCTTGTCTGAACGCCTTGGTTCAGTTGTGATTTCGCGTGGTGCTGGTGGAACAAAAGTGGTCAATTTACTTACGCAAACTTTCCTGTTACCAAGTAGTACACGCGACGTGAAACAGAAACTGCGTGATCTGCAAAACGCTCGTAGTAACGTCCAAGCAGTGTTAGGTCGATAGCGCTTTCAACGCCATGCTTCCAATTTGGGTCAACCAGAGTTCCGATGAGTTGACGATGGAGCTTGTCCATTTCATCATCATCCTTTTCAACCTGCAGAGCAACTTCGGTGTCACGTGAAGCAATGACTGAACCGGTCTTACGTGCAATCTTTTCTGCAGCTTCACCCATTTGTTTGAAGCTAGCAATTAACTCGGCAGGGATCGCAGCATCTGGATGTCGCAGGCGGGTAATTTTTGCAACGTGATGGGACATATCTCCCATGCGCTCTAGATCTGCACTCATTCGAAGCGCTGTGACCAATGCACGTAAATCTGAAGCCACTGGTTGCTGTCGCGCGATAATGTCGATGATTCGTGCGTCTAATGCATGTTGGAACTCGTCGATTGTGTCATCGGATGCAATTACCTCTTCAGCAAGCTTCAAATCGCAATTGAGAATTGACTCAGTTGCCTTTGCAATTGAAACCGCCACCATGTCGGTAAGGTCCACAAGGGACTGAGAGACGCCATCGAGTTCATCTTGAAATACTGATCTAATAAGAGCCATGGCCCGAACCTAGGGCGCAAGCATGAATGGACTCTGTCGTGAAAGTGAACGCAGGGTTAACTGGGGCGGGCAGGCTATAGAGTTAGGAGCGTGAAGTTCCTTCGCAAGGATGTCGAGGCTGAAGATCAGCGCCTCCTGCCTTCGATGTTGATAGACACCCTCTCCCAGTTGGATGGAGAAGCTGTTGTCCTAGCCCACGGAGAAGTGCCAATCTTCGTAACACCTGGAATCGAGCAAATAGGTCTACTTAAAGATGGAAGGGTTCAAAGCGCCGAACTCTTGGCCACTGTTCGAGTTGTCCGTCGCCAGCATTCGCGCCAAATGGGACAAATTGAAATTCCACGCGGCCCAATTGGTGAAGGTCGTCACGAGTTAACCGTCAACGTCATTCCACTTACTGAAAATGATCTAGTACTTGTACTTTTGAGTGATGAAAGCGAAGCACAGCGTGTTCATGAAGTGAGGCGAGATTTTGTCGCAAACATTTCTCATGAGTTGAAGACACCAATTGGTGCGCTATCGCTTCTAAGCGAAGCGGTACTAGGTGCAAAAAATGATCCTGAAGCGGTCGAGAAATTTGCTAACCGGATGCAGACTGAATCTAAGAGATTGACTGATCTTGTTCAAGAGATAATTAATCTCTCGAGACTTCAGGACTCCGATCCATTATCCGTTCCAAGTGAAATACATGTCCAAGATTTGATTAATGAAGCGATCGATCAATCTCAAGTAACAGCTGATAGCAGGAAGATCTGGGTGTCGAATTCCGATTCTGTTGATGGACTTGTTTTGGGTGATCGCGAACAATTGATTATGGCGATTCAAAATCTGATTGAAAACGCAATTAACTACTCCCCTGAAGGAACCAAGGTTACGGTGACCTCAAAGGTTGAGGATGGCATTGTTGACATTTCCGTTACCGATCAAGGAATTGGCATTCCAGATACGGATCTTGATCGTATTTTTGAACGGTTCTATCGTGTAGATCCAGCACGTTCACGACTAACAGGTGGTACCGGATTAGGGCTTTCAATTGTTAAGCACGTTGCGCTCAAGCATGGTGGTGAGGTCAAGGTGTGGAGCTCGGAGAATGTTGGCAGTACCTTCTCCTTACGACTTCCTATTTATTCTGCTAATGAAGAGAGTGCTCAATGACAAAGATTTTGATTGTTGAAGATGAAGCCTCCTTTTCTGAAGCGCTGGAGTTTCTGCTTGGCAAAGAGGGTTTTGAGGTTGCGGTTGCCGAAGATGGCCAACATGCGGTTGATAAGTTCGCCAAAGAAGGTGCTGATCTAATCCTTTTGGATTTAATGATTCCAGTCATATCAGGAATTGAAGTATGCAGAATGATCAGAACAACATCACAAGTTCCGATCATTATGTTAACCGCAAAGGATGCCGAAATAGACAAGGTTGTTGGTCTTGAACTTGGGGCCGATGATTATGTGACTAAGCCATATTCATCTCGAGAACTTATCGCCAGAATTAAGGCGGTTTTGCGTCGCGGTACAGTGGATGAATCAATAGATGGTGACACTGGTGTGCACATTGTTGCAGGAATCAAATTAGATATTGGTAAGCATCAAGTAACCATCAATGGTGAAATTGTTTCTCTACCCTTGAAGGAGTTTGAATTACTCGAATTTTTGATGCGAAACGCAGGACGTGTATTGACCCGCACCCAACTTATTGATCGTGTGTGGGGCGGAGATTATTACGGCGATACAAAGACCCTTGATGTTCACATTAAGCGATTGCGTGCAAAGATCGAATCAGACCCTGCAAACCCCGTCTTGATTCAAACAATTCGTGGTCTTGGTTATAAGTTAGAAAACGCTTAAATCTAACTCTTTCGAATCATTCTCTGATAAAACATTCCAGGTTTGCGGGTACTTTCAGTATCTTCACCCATTTTTACAAACCCTAGCTTTTCATAAGCTGCGATAGCGCTGTAATTATCTGTCCAGACACCTAAACCTTGAATCTTCCAATCTTTATCCTGTTGGTCGATAAAGTTAAATATGGCCCGCATTAAACCTTTTCCCCGAAAACGTGGGTCACTCCAGCAACCGCCAATCCAACACGTTGCACCAAAATCTCCATCGAGGACTTCGATGTACAAGACCGCAGCATCAACCCCATTTACCGATGCAATGAGAAAGTCATTCTTGACAAACTTATTACGCCACGCGGCTTCATCTTCAGTGCTTTCTACTTCAAAGGTTCCGCCAAAGGCGTGGCGACTTTCAGTCAGTGCCTGCAAGCGAATTGTGCGTAAGCGCTGCCACTCATTTGGAGCGATTAGCTCAACTTTTACCTCGTTATTCATCTGCTAATCATGCCATCACTCTTTCAAAATTCACTCAAAGAATAGAATGCTCAAATGCTTTCACGGTGCGCAATCTTTTCTATTAAGGCTCAACGCCTTGTGATTGCCATATGGGTAGTGCTCAGTTGTGCAGGAATTTTGGGGGCAATCAACTTAGACAAGCATCTAACTACCTCGCTGGAGGTTCCGGGTGCTCTCTCAGCACAAGCAAGTCAGGTTCTGGCAGATCGATTTTCCGAGAACACTGAAGGCACCTTCACCATTCTGTATAAGTACAAGCAATCAACACCAGATCAAATTGCATGGTTCAAGAGCTCATTAGCAAAAGCTGCTTCTGTGATTCCAGGATCACAAGTAATTCAGGAAAAAGCATTTGGCGGAACCCTGTACGCAAATATTGGAACCTCCTTTGATCTGAACGAAGCATCCCAATACACAGATGACTTAAGGGCGGCGTTATTAGCCAACGGATTAGGGGGCGCTTTAGTTACTGGTCCACCCGCAATCAAATCTGATGTTGTACCGATTTTGACCTCAGATCTGCAACGAGGACAATTGATTGCCATCGTACTGGCCTTAATTTTGCTGATTGCAACCTTAGGTTTTTCCTGGGCGGTATTAATCCCTTTGCTCTTTGGTTTTGCAACGATCACAACCTCACTTGGAATCATTTACCTATTGGCGCAGAAATTCCTGATGGTTTTATATGTTCCAAATATTGTTGAACTTATTGGACTTGGACTTGCAATAGATT
>JACCDY011012412.1_pt1 | contig 12302 bp, 14 predicted proteins | sample 7446391 | NCBI WGS metagenome assembly JACCDY01 (sample SAMN15323451, study PRJNA562643) | freshwater metagenome | isolation source: river surface water | place: USA:Blue River Watershed | collected 2017-08-18 | reverse complement strand
ATAGTATAGGGATATGAAATATATAATTAATTAAATTTACTAAAAATTTATTTGATAGTATATAATGTCAAACGATATCGAAAATTCGATTTGTGATATGAATACTGTTCACGGCTGTGTTGATCTAATCGAATTTAGAGCAAAGTACCCCGAATTGGATCTCCGTACGGTAAAATTTTATTTCGATAAATATCGATTCATTAGTTCTAACTTATTATCTGAAAAGCAAAAAAAATGGTTAATTGATATAGATACCCAAATATTAAACATTACAGATTTACGCAAGTTAAGGGCTAATTTATATAAGATGAAAGAAACTGAACAGAATTTTGTAATGAATGTTAAACCAAATTTTACACCTAAGCAGAGGGAATGGATAAATAGACTTATTAAAAAATATACATAAATACGTGTTTAATATTACTTTTTTTTTCACATTATAGTATATATGTATATCGTACTAGAGACTAACTGTTCTGACCATCAAAGTGTCGTAATATTTGCATCTTCAGATCCATTGGAGGGGAACCAACAATTTGTTGAACATATCGCAAAATTAACAGCATTGCATGATAGCGCTCACTATATAAGCAAAACAGTATCGCATATTTTCAAGAAGAACTTAGGATGGGTCTCAAATAGCAGAGATTTAGCTTATGTTATTCAGTTAATTCATTTTAATGATCCAGATATAGTTGATTAATAGTATATTTGCTTTTTTTTTGCTATATATAATATAAAATGACATCGACCGTTATAATAGATAATTTGATATGTAATGATACTATGAGTTGCCCAAATATGACATTGGATGGATCTGATGTAATATCCGAAAATAGCTCTTCTGTATTGACAAACAAGACAATTAACAGTTCAACGAACGATATACTGATATCAAGCTCGCCGTTGTCAGACGAAAATATCAATAATATATTAAACCAGCCTCTAAAAATAGATAGCCAACCCGTGTTTGCTCGCGGGTCAATAGTTAATTCCGATAATATTGTAAATAAACCGAATTTGTTAACTGTAAGAAATTCGGAATTGACCAAACCGTGTAATTTATTAACTTTAGACGGCCCTAATTTATCTACAATGAATTACAAGGTTCGAACAAATCCAAGCAACCCAGCGGCGAATCAGTTTTTCTCCAATTATTATAGTGAAAATGATCTCATAGGTAGTATCGCTTTTAGTAAAAGCAGCGTTAATACCAATTGCGAAATATATTCGGCAGGTGATATCAATCTAGCCTTCAATAATGGCTTTCTACAGCTCCCAGGGGCAGGCCTTAGTGTAAATAATAACGGATCAATATTAGCCACTAATTTAGGTATTATGTGCTTACGTGACGATATCCCTAGTTTAACTAGTTCATCTATATTAACAAACAAAACGATTGATTCAGCCAATAATACAGTTCGAGTAAACGGTACTAATATAAATAGCTTAATAAACCAGCCATTGTTAAGCACATCAAATGTTAGTTTTAATATGATATCTCAAGGATTAGGTAGTACAATAATCAATAGGAATAGTCCAATAACTGCATCAATAGCCGGTGGTGGTTTTACAGATGTCGTAAGTACAGTAACCGCCTCTAATACTAGTGGAGTTATACAATTAAGGCTATCAGCAAATGGTGTAAATGGGGCCGTTGCAGATTACGGATATGCTGATTACGATTATTCGTTTAAATTTATTAACTTTAGCGGCACAGTTGATATGACTGCTGGCGTAGACGCTAACAAATCAGAACGCAATGTTGGTACGGGAGGTTTTACAAATAAGATCACGTTTGCGCCTATTGTTACAGGTACAACGGTAGCAGTAAGGATTTCAAATACAGGTACATTTCCAATAAGATTATTTGGATATTATATCGTAATTTATTTGTAATCTATAATATAACTATGGGTACAAGAGTTTGGGATGCGACATGCTATATCGCTGACAGCGATACACTACAAACAAGTGACTCGGATTATCATACATTGTTGATAAGCGGTTCAACGGTACGTATATGTACTGGTAGGAACCCCCTATCGAATGATACAGGATATTTGGGAGAATTATGCGTTGGATCTATTAGTGGAACAACCTACCTATACCATCATAATGGCACGAGTTGGGTTAGAGTAGCATTTTCTAGTTATTAAAAATAAAGTATAATTGTATTTTTTTTTAATTTATTTTATATAGTTATCATGCCGAAAAAAGGAGAGAAATTGACACAGGAACATAAAGAAAAACTTATGGCAGCACGTTATAAAAAAAAACCATCAGATGTTGAATTAAAAGAGCAGGAAGCAAAACCCAAAATTACAAAAAGTATGCCAAAAAAAGATGACGAATCAACACGCAACAAAAAACCCAAAGAATCAACAAAATCAGAACAAAAAGAAGTAAAGACTAAAATTACAAAAGAAGGACCTAAACACGAGGCATATACTATGCCTAGAAAAGAAAGAATATTTGTCGGTGATTGGGATCAGTTTTTAATAACACTGGTTAAACGATCAAAGATGTCTACTAAAATGCCTGAATATGAGCGTGTCGTTAAACAATCAAATATTCTATGTGAGAGTTTAAAATACTTTTTCAATAATAGCGATAAAGCCACTAACGATGAGCTACTAGTATTTACTGAAATTATCGGCGAAATCCTTGAGAGCATCGGTAAATTGCTATCTGATGAAGTAACGCATCTGGTTTAAAACCATTTATTAAACTTGGAAAAATAGTATTGACCACTAGATGGGTGTATGTAAATATAATGATGCGAATCTGTTAATTCCTTATAGAAGTTCATATGGTTACTTACTTTTAGTTTATTAAAAATAGTGATACAATAAGTTCTCACAGCAACCTCTATCGCTTCATCGGAGTTCATCCGAAATAAAAACACATTGTTAACATTGGAACGTGACATTTTATTCAACAGGTTGATATATTGCAAACAAATGATAGAACTAATATTAGAGTTCCTATATGTTAAAATTAGATTATTGATAACGCTATTATTACGTACTTCAATAAAATCGTCGAACATGACGAGGAAGTCGTACTTATTATCGTTGTCTTTGTTAATTTTTCTTAACCAGTCTACATAACCAGTTGTATTTTTATTCACATATGGGCATTTGATTAGATATTTTTGCGATTTATATAATTGTATTTGCGGGTTGAGCGCGAATAACGTAGCTAGCGATCGTTTTGGATTAAAATAGATCTCATATAACTTCATCATAAGCGTTGTTTTACCCGTTTTACTACTTCCAAATATAACAGCTGTATTACCAGTGCCTTCATCTAATATTAGTGGTGGTTTTACTTTGGAACTATCCGCTATGGGTTCCATAGTAAGTAAATTGACCTTAGATTCACCGCGGCGTGATTCATATCGCGCGTTTTTAAGGGCGTTATCTTTTTTTATCAATTCGATCTGATGTTTGATCTCATCGTCAGTTTTCCCAGTAACCGGGATAGACCGAATATATGCGCCCTTTCCTGTTTTTTCATATCGTTCTTTAGAATAAAGTGAAATTCTAATTCGTTTTATACTATTATCGATTTTGTCAGTCATATATATTATTACATAATAAAAATCATAAAAAATATAACGAATATTATATATATAATGGATTCTGATAAGAAGGCATCAAACAAAGATATTAAGGAAATGCGTAACATTATGCGTGAAATGATAGATCAAATCATATGGCTAGAAGAGGATAGCTCATCAGAAGACGATAAAAAAACATCTAATGTAAAGCAATTAACGGTTTTTAGGTAAAATATTTATTTACGTTGTTTAACAAGCCTTAGTTTTGGTATCTTTTTTTTGCTATCAATTTCTGATCCTGTTTTAGCACGCGTTGCGCTAACTACATTTTTAGCTGGCGCGACATTATTCAAATTATCGCTATATTGTTCGCTGGGTGTTACGTTTTCTTTACCGGTATCGTAACCATAACTTACAGGTCTCAGATTGGCAGCGTTATTATTTCTTATATGTGCGATTTGTGTATTTAGATTGAGCGCTTTATCAGCCATCATAGAATTAACACTATGTGGTGTTTCGGCTAGTTTTGGGATTGGTACGCCACTGGGGTTTAAAAACGCTCTTGATGGGCCATCAAGTGTTTCTACAGCCAATTTACTAATAGGGCCTATTAGATCAGCTGCCTTACCACTTGAGATTGATTTTAGTCCTCCCTCGACAATATTACCGATATTACCAGTTAGCGCTGGTAGGACGTTGGGGACAGCATCCCCGATTTTTTTAGTAACCATAGATATCAGCGGGCTAGCTGCTTGGCCTAACAAACTTGCTAACATAGGTACAAACATAATTAATATATTATTGATAATATTTTTTTATTTTCCATATTATATATTATCATGACCGATCTCACATATCTCTCCGAAAAACGAACTGCACTAAGCAACCCCGGTACTAAGCTAGACGATGTTTATTACAGCCAATTGAATTCCCTCGTTGAGATGTCCGAAATAACGTACAACTATGGCCGCTATTTTGCAAATCTGAACTCCCTGAGCTTTGGGGGGCAATCTCAAATTAACATCCCTAATAGTGAACTACTGGAAGGTGTTTACTTATATATCGAAGCTCCACCGCTCGTTGACAATCAAGTACTGCCCTTAGGCTGGGGATTTGCTATGCTATCATCTATTAGCTACATTTTCGGATCATCAAACGTATCTCAACTAGATATTAGGAAACACTCTATATTTCAATCTGTGATGTACGAATGCGAAACTCAAGAAAAACGAGATGCAATCTTCAGATTAGCTGGCGAAGAGACCATCGGACCAACCCAAGATACAGTTAAAGCTTATTTAAAATTACCATTTCCCTTCAGTTCTGTATGTGGAATTCATTCTAAAAAACCATTTGATACTTCATTGTTAACAAACCCAATTGTACTTCAAATTGCATTTGATCAGGCATCATCGGTTTATGGTGGCTCAGGAGCCTTCCCAACTAGTTTAGTTAAAGCTGGTGTATATATTCGACAAGGTGTCTTTAAAAACAAGGACCAGTCATTGAAACCGGCTATGATGGCTAATCCTAATCTAATGTATAGCTACCCATTTATTCATCGTCAGCTTTATACTGCAGGTTCTTTCACAGGCTCTCGAAACACAAGCTCACCAGTCACCGTTACTCTAACCGGCTTGATTAATGCTGATCTCGTTGGCTTAACCATTGGAGTTGTTAAAAATAGCCAAATAGCTAACGACGGGACTAAATGCCCTGCTCCCTTTGTATATGACGAAATTGAGAATATCCTTCTGCAATTTAACGGATTACAAATGTACAACTCACCAGGTAAATTTCACAAATTCCTCAATATGCTAGGTACAGCTGGCTCGGGAGCCGTTCAAACTAGTTTGATCTCTAATAGCCCAATTGCACCATTTAGTAGCACCCCCCAAATGACATATCCTGTATTTATCGATTTTGGTAGAATTAGAAGCGCATGCTTTGATGGACATTATAGCAACGTTTGGCGCATTGGAAATAATACCCTTACATTGAGCTTTAATACAAGCACATCAGAGCAATATACATTATACGCAACATATCATTATAACGGCGTGTGTGAGGTACAAGCAGGCCAAGCACGAATATATTTCGATTAGGGCAAAAACAAATCTATTAATTATTTTTATATATATTTTTTTAGCCCGTAAGTATATATACATGTCAAAATCATACGTCAACCTCCAAAATGGCTCAGATGTTATCGCTTCCCAGGTTTCGGGCTCGTGTTCGGGTAATAAGGCCGTTTATAAAACATCCGGCCTGGCTATTTCCGGCGGCTCTCTCAATATAATTGATTTTATCCCACTCAAGGCCCCATGTAATTATGGTCTAGAGATCTTTATGACACTCAGGGATGCTAACAATAGCATTTGTTCATATCGACAATGGGCGGATGTAACACAAAACACTCCAGGTTCAACTATTGGTTTTTCAGGAGCAGCTGCTTTCATAGTTGCGACTTTCGGTGGGACAACGCTAGCAGTGACAAAAAATACTACAAAAGATTCGCTCAATTTTAATTGGACACTAAGCGGTTCTTATACAGCCTATCAGTATTACGTTGAAGTTACTATTACTAATCCAACCAATTTTTAATTAAGTAAAGTGATAAAACATTTTTTTTATTATTTTATAATGCAATATATATGTCTATAGTACAAACGCAATTAGCTCCCGTGTATGATAATTACGCGCTCGATGAAAATTTAGAGCCTAATTTCGTAAGAGTTAGAGCTCCTAATCAAAATTTCTTATATATCAATTCGGAACAACAGAGAGATGACGAAGACCCAGCCTATTTTATTACAAAACTAGACCTACCACTAAACAGAGTTTCTAGAATAACTACTTCGTATTTCAACATATACAACGTGACCCCAAACATAAACGAGAGAAACAATAATGCTATAATATCTGTTAATAGCGTATTATATAATATAACAATACAAGAAGGTAACCGATTAACTATCGTAGATAGATGGACAGCTATAATGAATCAATTAGCTATAAGCGTCCCTGGTCTAACATTTACAGTAGTACTATCGCCAAGATATGCTAATACTGCCTTAGTTACCATAACTAGCGCTCATACAATGCGTGTAATTAGTGGTAGTATGGTTAGCAAAGGAAGGTATCTATTAGGTTTAAACACAACGAATACAGGACCCGGCACACCAGCGGCTATATGGAACTTTTCAGCAATTACAGATAATTACACGAGATGGATAGATGTATTATCCAACGAAATAACGAGTTATTCTAAATTACGACCCGGTGGTTTTCGAATTCAACCTGGTCATTTATTTAGGCTATTTATAAATGATGCAGGGTCCAGGTTTAATAATTATATCTATTTTACTAATGAAACACCCGCGCTCGAATGGATTAATTTTAACAGCTCCCGATCGATAGAAAACATCGATATACGATTAGTTGACGAGTTTGGAGACAATTTTTACGTCCCACGTCAGGAGTGGCCTAGTTTTAATATAAGTATACTATTTCTGTGTCAATTATAAGATATCCGCAATAATATATGACATCTAATGAACATTTTAGAATTTCGCAAGAGAGAGCCAAAAAATACAATATTATATTATATCGTTCTACTAGAAAAGATCATAAGTACATGTTTAAAAATCCAACTAATGATAAATGGGTTCATTTTGGGGCGGCTAATTATGAGGATTTTAACACGCATAATGATATAGATAGGCGCACAAGATATAGGTCAAGGCATGCAGCAATTAAAACAAAATCCGGAAAACCTGCCTATATGGTTAAATATAGCCCAGCATGGGCATCATACAACATACTCTGGTAATAATTAATTAATTAATTTTTTTGTGTTAAAGAATTTGCACTCTTATATATAGCGATATGTCCAAAAATTTGACAAGGGAGCAACTCAGTGAAGTTAAAAGAAAAGCAGCAAACGCTCGTTGGAATAAAGTACGTGAGCAAAAAGGGCTACCTGTAATACAGCCTGTACAAATTACTGAAAAACCTACAACTAAAATTCTAACAAGAGAAGAATTTAGTGATATCAAAAGAAGAGCTGCAAATGCTCGTTGGAATAGGGTACGTGAACTGAAAGGTCTACCAGTAGTAGATTTAACTCAAAAAGCAAATGTAGTAAAACCTACAGCTAAAAAACAAGTCGATATTAAACAAACACGATCAGAAGCTGCTAAGAAAGCATGGGCTAAGAGGAGAGCTAACCAAGGTGATAACGTAGCTGTAATAAAAACAAAAAAGCCAATGAAAAAAATAATAGAGGTATTAAAAAATAATTTGCCCGATGCCGAAGAGCATCCCGATGTAAGCAGAAACGATATTGATCAAAATAAACACTATTGGCGTGTACTAACACAAAACAAAATAAAAGAATCTGATGATTTCGAAAATTACGCCTATAATTTACAAACGTTATATACAATCACTCGTGATTTAGACCCTGAGGAAAAATCCACAGATGAGCAATTAAAACAAAAGAAACCAGATATTGATAGCATACATGTAAAATACGATGGTAAAGCCATATATTTAGTAGCTGGTAGTAAACCGGGATCAGGATCCTTAGTAGCGAATATCGATGGTACACTAAACAGCTTATTAATATGGGCTTATAGGTTGCTTAATAAGCTGATACCAGATAACGAAGGCGGTACTATTGCCTTCCAATATATACTGAGACAACAGTCGATTGATTACGATTACTACAAAACATGGCATAATATGACAGATATAAACCAAATAAATAAGATAAAAAACCCTAAATTGAAAACAACGCTATCGCTGAGGTCAGCCCCTGTTGGGGGTAATTATAGAACAAACTATTACAAATATCCAGTTTTAGATGCCCTAAATGCATTATATATATGGGCTTTTCATGAGGATAGCGATTCCGTAGGCAGCGAGGAGACAAACGTTATTAGGGTGTTGCCTTTCTTTAGAAAGCGTATAGAAAATGTGAGGGTCGCTAAGCACCAACTAGGCAACTGCTTTATGGAATTAATAAAAAACGAATTAGAATCGCGTAGAGATTCCAAACGAACATTTACTGGTTTGATTGATAAGCATTTTGATATGTTGTGTAATATTGGCGTTTTAAAGGTAGATCCAACGTTATCTGATTTTGAGGTCGCTGGTAATAACGTTTCAGTTAACTTCGATGAAATGTTTAAGTTAGCAAAAATGTTCGAATTTAATTTATCGATCTATAGCCAATTTGGTAAAATTGTAGGCCTACCTTGGAAAGATAGTAAAAAAAATGAGCATTTTAAGTCTATCAAGGTATGCGTTAGTAATAATCATTGCAATATAATGAAATCGATATATAAAATAACTAAGATTGTATACGTTGATGATACATACGATGGTATGGTTGGCGTTTTGGGAGGACAATTTGTCGACGTCATTGAATCGCGACAAAATGAGTTCGGTAAATACTATATAAGATACAATAATATCGATAAAGAAACAACAATTTATAAAACATGGAAGCCTTCAGCATATGGCTTAAAAGTAGATATTGATGACTTACCTGATTACTATAGATGCCTAGGTGTACATGAAGTATTGTACAAACAATTCGTTGATAGATTCACTATAATGAAGACACCATTGGATTTATTTTCGATAATACGCTCAGCATGCCTATTTTTTGGTAAACGTATGATAAACAGTATTAGCGAATCTGTTGTAAAAATCGATCATAATAAATCATACAGTTCATACAAAAACTGTAAATATTATATTGGTTTTCCAGGAGATAAGCTACGATTAGCTCACAGAGATATCGATGATCTCGATGAGATTGCATTTATTATAGGATCGCCTAAAATAATACCAGATAAACACAAGCTAATGTATGATACGCTATATGGTGACATGAGTGTTTTTACCAGACCAATGTATAAATTCCTATGTGATCTTGGGTTTATATTTGAGATACGATATAAAGTTATCACAAATGATTATAAAAATGTTGATATTTGGGACTTTTTATCAGAATATGACGGTATTATAAAACCAAGCGATAAAAAGCTATGTTTAAATTCGTTTCTAGGTAAAACGATATGCGGAGGCATATCGCCTACAAGAACATACCATTTCACATCCTCCGATGTTGATGAAATGAAACACATAAATGATGAAATACACAAGACATTTAAAGGAATAATACCTGTAATCCCATCGTTTGATAGCAACCAACAAAATATTGTTGGGCTGAGAGCAGATCTACCGCGGGTCAATAACGGGTCATATCATTTCTACAGTTATATACTACAATATAGCCATATTCAAGTTATGACAAAATGGATTGACCTAGAGGCATCTGGTGCAAAGGTATGCGGTTATCATGTTGATAGCTTGATAATAGAACCAAATAATTGCGACCTAAATCTAACGCCTGATATTGTTGGTGGCTGGAAACTCGAACTGGATGCACCAAATACGTATAACAAATATAAAAAACAACCACTCGTCCCTGATAGCCATCGGCAATTACAACCAATAGGCGAAATAAAAATTGACAGCTTACCAAAAAAGATATTATTACCTTATAAAAGGTACGTTATAAACGGACCAGCCGGTATCGGAAAGTCGTTTCCATTCATTAGTGATCCATATGATGATTGTATATTGCTAACCCCAACTGTTGCACTAAGAGAATCGCATATTAAGACATATAATAATATTATGAGTAGTGATGAGTATACTGATGAGCAAAAAGCACTTATTTCTAATATGCGAAACCAAATACATACAGCAGCAAAATATTTTCAATTTTCAATGATGCATTGGGAAGCAGATATTTTAAGGCACCGTGGTACGATACCAGCAGCCTGCAAAAACGTCATCATTGATGAAGGTTGCATGTTTGATAGGTTAGATTTTGAAAAAATACTATCTGTAGTAAATTCTCATAATTCTAATCTATGTGTTTTACTAGATTTTGACCAAATACATAAAGAATTATCTGGAAATATACAAAACGCTGTAACTATCGATTACTTTGAACGTAAGGGATTCACGATAATTGATATGAATCGTAATGATGACGATACGCATACTAGACACAAATTACAATACGGTCGCTTTTTGGATAGCCTAAGGGGCCGAGAATTAGATTCTCAAAAAGAAATTATACATACCTCTGGGCTTTTTAATAAAGTCATAGTTAATGATTATACAAGCCCTGAATTATTAAATTACGATCATATCATTGTAGGCACCCATTTCGCAGCTAGAAAAATCAATAGCAATTACGCTAACACTCATGAATTTATAAAATGTAGATTAAAAGCACGTTCTTTAGTAATGCGTGATGATAATATCGAACCTTATACGTTATATAGTGGACAAGTTGTTAATTTACGTTCTGATGATAAACGTATTTGGTATGATAGATCAAAATTTGACGACGTAATACCAAAAAAGAAGTACTTCGAGCCAGTCTATGCAGCTACCGTTGATTCATTTCAGGGGACTACAATAAGTAGTGGTAAAATCGCTATATGCATATACGAATTAAAAAAGCATGGTTCTCTATACTCGGCTATAACGAGAACAAAGACCCCTGAGCAGGTCACGTTAGTTTATGTAAGATATGGTAACACCGGTGATAAAAAAATCGATATGAAGGATGATATTATAAAAATTATAGATAGCAAAACCGATAAATTCGATGATATGGTATTAGCAAGTATAAGTATGAAAACCCTCATACAAATGCAGAGATTATTTCCAAAATTTATTAAAATCAACCCAGAGGCCACCAAGCAACTACAAGCACATTACAAAGAGCTTTTATTAAATAAAAATAAACGCGTTACTAATGCGGTGAATATTAAAATCGATTGTAAATCTGATAATAAAAATAAAGATGATATACATAATAACAATGATGACGATATATACAGTAATATGGAACCAGTTAACGATGGTGAATTATTATTCGATGATGATTAGGGGGTATTTTGGGGCTAAAAAAAAACATAGTACGAATTTTTTTTATCAATTTAATACAATTTTTTGTAATTGAGCCTTGTGACGCCAACAACCAATCTGATTTGACCTACAAAGGTTATTGCAATTCTCCTTTGCGCATGGTTTCCTATAATTAAAATTATGCTTTCTGCATTGCCCTGTGCTGGTTAATACATTACATACTTCAGTATCGCTTATTTTAAAACCACAAGGTTTCATTTTGTTTTTATAACGATGCGCTAAACAATAAATTTTTCTAGTTTGTTTTCCGCATGTTGGACATGTGTTCCAGTTCTCAGGTCGTTTTGTATACGTTTTTCGATCTTTTTGAACAGTATTCATATCACAAATCGAATTTTCGATATCGTTTGACATTATATACTATCAAATAAATTTTTAGTAAATTTAATTAATTATATATTTCATATCCCTATACTATTAATATAAAAGATAATCAACACATGTAAGAACCTCACACTAATTAGTTTAACACAATCACCTAATAAAACATATAATAAGTGCGTTTTTAATATTTTACAATATACTATTAGATATACGGTATTCATAGTATATGACCGGGAGTTATAACGTAAATAGATTTACTATTATATATATTAAAAAATTTAAATTCAGCAAATACCAACATCTCTTACAAAGAATTTACTACCTACTTTTAACGAATTTTCAACTTTTCACCACAGGCCTCGCCACCCCTCCGGGGCACACATATAGT
>JACCDY010922320.1_pt1 | contig 12303 bp, 16 predicted proteins | sample 7446391 | NCBI WGS metagenome assembly JACCDY01 (sample SAMN15323451, study PRJNA562643) | freshwater metagenome | isolation source: river surface water | place: USA:Blue River Watershed | collected 2017-08-18 | reverse complement strand
CACAGCTTCCTGCAAACCATTCAGGATCTGATTGAGAGCGACGAAAAGGGCGATGCCGTCCTTGAAGGACTCGGTAAAATTGCCGGTGACTTCATGGGTCGTTTCACGCAGCCGTTCGTGACAAAGCAAATCTTCGACATGATGGATTTGATTCGTGGCGACGAAGCGGCTATGGCACGCGATCCGAATGTGCTGACTGCTGAAACAACGGGTGGTCGTGTAGCTGAGGCAGCTTTACAGCGAGTACAGGCGAAGTTTCCCGTCGTCAAAGAAGAACTGCCGCCTGCTGTCGTTCGTTTCAAGGAACAGCCAACACCGTCAAAGGAAGGCGAATTCTTCAACCGACTCGTTGGTTTCCGCACTATTCCACAGCGCTCTGAAGCCGAGAAAGAAATCATCAAGCACAGCACAGACCTGTACAAAGTGTATGGTCGACCCAGTGGCGAGAAAGAATTTGATCGTATGTTCATTGAGAATACGAACAAGTTTGCTCTTGACTTTGTCGACAGCATGATTAAGCGCCCCGACTACGTTAACGGCACAAGCGAAGAAAAGAAGAAGTCAATTGACAATGCTGTTCGCAAAGCGGTAGAGTTTGCAAAGAGAGAAACTGAAGGTCAATTTGCTGAGCAGTTTCCAGAGAAACTAAATCGCATTAAATATCTTCGTCTTTCTTCTGAAGATAAGAAAATTGTCAATCAACGCTATGCTCGCGATCATGGTGGTAAGACGATGGAGGAAGATAAGGCTTACGATCTGTTACCCAAATACGTTGATATGGGTAAAACAAAGTTTGCAGCCGGTGGCGTGGTACAACAGATGAGCCAACTCTTTGGAAAATAATCATGGGATTTATCAGCAAACTCGCAAGCAAAACCGTCACCAAAGCTGCCCCAAAAGCGGCTTTGTCGCTGTCTGAGCAGGCGGCTGAGGAAACCGTCGCTGCTGCGCCTCCCAAACTGTCTCTGGTTAAGCCTAAAACGACGGCTAAGGCGACGCAAGCGGTTGAGCCTACTCCGGCCCCTACCGCTGCCATTGAAGAGCCTGAGCAGGGTATTACGCTGTCGTTGGCTGAAAAGATGGCTAAGCAGGAAGGCATTGCTGCACAGACCGAAGAAGCTTTGCCGATGCCGAAGGCTGAGTCGCCTTATAACTTTCCCAACAAAGCCTTCACCGATGAAGAATACGCTGCTGCTGAGCAATATCTGAAGGACAATAACACCGCTGCCGTCTTCAACGCAATGAAGTTGAATAAGGAAGAATTTGCCAACACGTTACAGACGCAAGTGGCAATGGATAAAGGTATCAAATTCAAAGATCAGCCTCCGATGCCGTATACGCCGAAGGATACGCCGATTGACGAAGCGGTTGGTGCCGATAACTTTGGGGCTTCGTTGCGAGACGTCGAAGACAACATCGCGCCTGCGCCGCGCATTGATGTTGACGAAAAGGTATTGTCTGGTAAGTTGCCGTCATTCATGAAGACAGCAGCACGTGATCGGGTACTGGCTCAGATCCGTCAACATCGCGAAGACAGCTACAAAAAGATTGTTCGTATTCCTGAGACAAGCAACTACGACGAACAGGTATTGGCGGTTGGTCAAGGCGACTATCGAATGCGCTTTGGCAAAGAGCTTGATATTGATAACGCCAAAGAACGTGAACAATTCTTTAAGCTATTAGATCGTAAACAAGCTGAATATGACAAGCTAAAACAGAAATATAAAGACACGCCGGATATGACGATATATCACGGCAATACTCCTGAGAATATTAAGCCGATTAAAGAGAAGGGTTTTATTCGTCCGTCTACATCAGGCTTCTCTGGTCACGATGAATTGCTCGTCAATGCTCCGTCTTTGACTCGTGACCTCAACCTGAATTTCCGATCATCTCGTTTTGGTGGAACAAACGAAGAAAACTTTGTTTCCTCTACCATTCCCTACGCCGACTATGTTTTCATGCGCGTAAATATGCCGGAACAAGCATATCGCTCACAGAATCTCGACACCGTAGCACAGACCATTAGCGGCGTGCCGGGGCAAGCCAGAGCGCTACAGCTTCCGCGAGCAGACTATTTCGAAACAGAGTCAGCTATGGTTGAAGCCGACAAGCTTGCGCTTAAAACAGACGCGAAGACAGGTGTTAAAGAGGCAGTGCAGAAGTTTAAAGAATATAATAAAAAGCGAATTGATGCCGGTAACTCATTGAACTCTTTGACCAGTGACATCTATAAAAATAATACTCTGAATGTCACGAATAAAGATGCACAAGCAGTCTACTATTTCACCAAGAAATATCTGAATGCATTAGCTGAGTCAGGTAAGATTACAAGCGTCAGGAGCGGTGTTGGTCAGCAATATCAAACCTATATTAGCGGCTTGTCAAAGCATCGTAAGATGTTCCGGGATGTTGCAGGGTTTCTTCGTCAGAGCGGATCAGAAGAAAAAGCTAACAATCTTGAGCGGCTTGCTGACATCATTGAGCAGGCTACGAATGAACAGCCGAAGGTGACAGAGCAAGCGCTAAAACTTACCGATAAGTTTAAAACTGGTGGTCTTGTGCGACGCAAATGAAAAAGCCCCGAAAGGGGCTTTCTCTTTGGTGCCTCATGACAGAATCGAACTGCCAACCTCGGGTTACAAAGCCGATGTTATGCCATTTAACTAATGAGGCTATTGAAGGATATTGACACCGTTCAATGCGCCCTGTGGAATCTTCTCGTCCATATCGACACCGATTTCATCGATGGCATGAAGAGCTTCGATCAAGATTTGCATCACATCAGCTTTGGTGAATGATTCACTGACGTACATGTCCATCGTGTCTTCAGTAGCCTTGATGATGAGGGTGCCTTCAGGCGTGTTGTTTTCCTGCATTTGATTGCACCTTTTTCAGATTGTCAAAATAGGCGCAATCGAAACCACGCTGCCATTCTTTGCCCTTGAGCGTTTCAGGATTGTACTTGCATACAAGCCATCCGCGAGAGAAGGCGTAGTAGCCTTCTTCAAAAGCAAACATCGACTCCTTCGAAATGAAAAAGTTTTTGTCGATAAACTTCACAGCATTTCCTTCAGTTGTGATATCGGAAGATTGTAACAATCTGCTTTGACAACGTACTTGTTGTCAGCATCCAATTGCCCTTTCTTCATAAACACAGCGTCTTTGAAGAACTGGTCTTTGGAGTATACACCACACCACCAAGCTGTCGTCAAGTCTTTTTTTACTCGTACGAAAGCATAGATGTCACAGTTTTGTTTTGTATTGAAGTTGGCAACGCTGTTGCTGTAATGCGGTAGCGGAGCAACAGAGGTTGACTTCGTTTTCACATCAACGCGCTTCTTGTTGACGATCATATCGTAGTCGTAGGTGTTGGTGTGGTCAATGGTTTTGCCATGCTTCTTGAACACGTACGCTGCCACTTCTTCACCAATAAAGCCAACAAGATTGCCCATACCGAGGGTGATGCTGTTCTTCAGCGTCCCCATCTCTTTGGCTTTCTTCCTAGCTCGACTAATCATGGCGTCAGTTATTTCGACTTCAATCATCAGCCATGTCCCTTCGATCCATAAATTCACCAATATAGATCGTCAGGAATGGAACCTTCAACAAGATGCCAACATAGCAGAGCAACACTTCTTTGCCACTCTTCTCTTCTTCTGCACGATAACAAATTTCTTCGTTGTGCTCAATGTCTAGTCCGATGCCGAGTCGTGGGCGAATAACAATTTCCATCATCTGCCTTTCTTAAATTGCTTATCAATATCAACCAAAGCCACAAGCGGATCTTGCCTGCCAAGCTCTTCTTCGAATGCAACGACGAATTCCTTCGTGATGCCTGATCGCACAATGTCGTCGCGGGTGAATTTGACGAAAGCGGTATCGGTTATCTCGTATCGTACCACAAGTTGCTCAAGGTATGTCAAGCCATCTGTGCCGACGCGAACATCTGTTTGTGTGCCGCTGTTGTCTCCACAGAAAATCATTTGACTGCCTTCACCGATTCGGGTGACAAGCGCTTGCACTTCGGGAACGAATAGCGACTGCGCCTCATCGACGATGATGATGGCTCTTTCCCAAGAGCGTCCGCGAATAGTTTCGAGTGAGCAAATCTCAATCGTCTTTTGTTTCAGATGAATCTCAGTGGTGGCTTTGCCGAGATAGTCTTCGAAGTAGTCAATCATCTGCTGATAGTACGGCATCAGCTTCTCGTCTAGCGTACCCGGCAGGAAGCCAATAGAACGTCCTGCAAGCGGCTGATACGCCCTGATCAATATCACCTTCTTTACGTCCCCGTAATGAAGCTTGCGTGCTGCGTGCCAACACGCCATGATGGTTTTGCCTGTACCGGCACTGCCTGTTGCAGCTACAAGCGTGCTACGCCTTAGTTCTTCGAGAAGTATTTTTTGTTTCTCATTACGTGGGGTAAGTGTTGGAAAATCATCACGAACAAACTTTTCTTTTTTGACACGTTCGGTGACGGTCTTTTCTGCACGCTTCAATTAAATTTCCTTATAAAAAAGCCGCTGAAGGTTTCCCGACAGCGGCTCTGTTATATCACTCTAATATTACCGGATCGGACAGGCTCCGTTGGCACATTCGCTATCGTCAAGGCCAATGTTAGCCTCTTCGACGCGAGTAATCAATCGCGTAGAAGCAACAAGTTCGTCGTATTGCTCTTGCGTGATTTCCTCAAGCGGTGCCTGCTTGAAACCATGCTCGCTGTGCAGCAGGAACGACAGACTCTTGTGAGAATTCTTGTAATACTTCTTCAGGTATTTGCGAATCTCAGGCAACTCTTCCTTGCGATAATAGACGGTGCAGCTAACGCTATTGTCGCTCCAGTTTTCTTGCAGCCACTTGATCGTCTCCAACTGATCGATGGCAGTCATGTCCTTAGCCAACACCGCATTGTCGGGGTGACGGAACGGGAACGACACTACCACGGTGCTGTGGTCTTCGCTGCCGTCAAAGTTCTGCTGATACTCGACGTGATAGCCGTGGTCGCGGCAGACTTGCACCAGAGGGTGATTGCTGCTGATACGAATACGACGAATCATGTGGCGAGCATACGCAGGGTGGCATCCGGGAGTGACACCGGGCAGCAGCGACAGCGTGCCAGAGGGCTTCACCGTCGTCAGCTTCACCGACTCAGGGAACCCGTTAGCCTCGCTGTATTGCTTGTCAAAGGCACGCAGTTCGTCATAGGCGCGACGCAGCCATCCCTTCTGTTCGTCGGTGCATTGCAGCACGCCAGTGACACCGATGCCCATCCGCATGTTGGCATGCACAATGTCTTCCGTTGCCTTCAGGTGGCACGGTAGAGCAAGCGAATGCTTGTTGATGCGATAGAGCAGCTTCGCTACGTCAACAAACTCTTCGTACGAAGTGATGTTGGGCAGGAAGATTTCAGCAAGGCAGCACGTTTCCTTGTCGGCAAGACTCTGTTCGGCACAGGGGTTGTAGCCCTGCACCTTCGGATCGGGATAGCGGGTGTCACCGAGCAGACCAATCTTGCGCGACAGCTTCAGATTGATCAAGCCATACGGCTCGCCCTTGCCTTCGTAGCCGTCCCAGAAAAACTCGTGAAGGTCGGTCACGTCGTTGCAGACCACGCTGTTGTTCGACATAGCACGCCACGAAGGAATGTTGCCCATGTCCCAACGCTTAGCCAACAGATATTCGACGTCGTCAGGATCACCGATGGCAATCTGTGCCGAGCGACGAACATTACCGGCAACCACAACTGCGCCAATAATATTCATCATGTCGAGTGCGTCAACGGGACGAATCTTCTTACCGGCACGCTTCTCCAACACCTTGCTGATCTCGTTGATGCCCCACACCAGATCTTCAGGCCCACTGGCAGTGCCGCCAAAGCCCTTGATAGGAGCGCCCTTAGAGCGAATTAGCTGCGTGGAATAGGTGAAGGTCTGCTTGCCGCTCTTGTGGGCAAGGAAGGCGGCTTTAAGGGTCTTGCCGAGCAGGGCAACCCAACCTTCGCGGCTGTCGGGGACGATGAAGTCGGCATCAGCCGTATCAACACGGGTGGGCGTCTTAAAGTCTTCGTTGACCGGGGGCAGCTTGTCCACATTCTCGCGCTGAATGTTGTAGCCAACGCCGCTTCCGAGCATCAACAGATCCATAGCCCACGTAAACGGCTCTACGGGCTTGTCAACGACGGTGAAGGCGCAGTTTTGCAGCGACGACAAGCCGAGTCGACCAACGGTGTCGGTGCCGAGTTGCCACAGGAAGCGACCTGCTACGGTGCCTTTGAGTTGCAGCATGTAGCGACGCAGACGGGCTTGTTCGTCCTCGTTGAAGTTGCAACCAAGTTGATTATTCGAAGCGTTGATGACACGATTGATGGTGTCTTCAAACTCTTCTGTGGGGGAGCCGACGTCGTGCTCATTCAGACGACGCGAGTATGTGCGCTTGTAAGTGATGTAGCCAATGGTTGACCAAGGGGTGTTGATATTTTCCATATTTTCCTTTGTTAGAGACAACAACGCCGACGCATTGGTCGGCGCTGAGGGGATGCTGTTATATCAAAAATCAAGACTCGTTTTCGGTATCAACAAGCTCAACGGGTAGATTATGTGGGTTGCTATTGTAGTCTACAAACTTCTTAATATCATACCCATAGACGCCACTAAGAAAATCAAGGAAGTGAGTAAGCACTTCGCCCCAGACTTCCCCTTCTTCTATGCGAAATGTTGTGTTGAACGAACGATCTTCATCGTCGTATGAAAACCTATATGTCACACGATCATCGTCATCAGTCCAAAGCTTACTCATCGATTATCTCCACTTCCAGTGATAACACCGCGCTGTTTGCGGCTTTCCAACTTCTCAATGTTCATTTCTGCAACACGCGACAACGGGATGCCATAGAAGAAAGCAAGCGTTGCCACAAACCACAGGACGTCACCGAGTTCTTTTGTCATCGCAGCCGTGTCGAGGTCTTTGCCGTCACGAAGACTCTTGGCAAAGAGGCTTTGAAGTTCACCGACTTCGCCACCCATACCCGGCACCAGATACTGCGTCGTGCGTGCTGACGGTAGCGCTGTACCCCACGCACTCAACTGATAGTCATCGAAGTTCAACAGTAGCCTCCATTACATTGGGAAAGTGTTTCCAAAGCTCTTCAGCACACAGCAGTGCTACGTCGCGATGTTCTTTCTGTGTCTCAACGCCGGTGCGAATGTCCACGTAGTGCAGCCAACTACGCAGCGTGCCATTCATGTACATCTTACTCGTCGTCAAGCCCTCTGGCAACACCTTGCGAGCAACTTCTTTGGCAATGCCGCTGTTGAGCGCATTCTCGTAAGCAGTCTTCGCCGCCTTGATCACAGCGTGTTGCTGTTCTTCCCAGAATTGCAGCAGTTCGCGATCCTCAACAGGCAAGCTGTTCTGACGGTTCTTCTCGTCTTGTAGCCGAGCATCTGAGAATTCATAGCCGTCAGCAACAGCATAGCGCTGACTGAATTCTTGGAAGCTGAAGCTGCGATGACGCAAGATCTGTCGGGCAATGTCGCGAGTGCATTCGATTTCCATGCAAACATTCACCATTTCGAAAGGCGACCAGTGCTTATGCTTGATCAGATATTTGATAAGCGGCACATACTTTTCGTTGGCTTGATTTGCAGGATTGGACACTCGCGCCATATACGCGATCATCCGCTCTGCGTCAGGCGTTGTCCAAACTGTCGTTACTTTCATTGATTTCCTTAGCTTGAAGTTTCTTGCCTTCTTCGACACCGCGCTTGAGTGCTTCAATGATTGCCCAACGCATCAGAGCTTGGCGTTCTTCATCTGTCATGTCGAAGCTATAGTCGGCACTTCCGTCTTCGTTCTCGCGAATTAGTTTAACTTCCATTATTGTTCCCCTTCGTCATCAAACTCAAATTCAATTTGATCGAACTCGTCATCGTTCTCATTATCAATCGTTGTGAACAGTTCATTAACAAACTCTTGATATTCTTTGGGAGCGCTGAAATATTCAATTACGCCGAGTAGGGCAGGAAAGATTTTTGCATTAAATTCCCTGTCCTGCGGATGCAACTGCCACTTAGATTCGCGAGCACAAGTGTAAACACTTTTTTTCAAATGTTCAAGAAGCAGTTTGTCCAAAGTTTCTTCGTCAAGATTTACTGATGGCATTTTTACGTTCCTTTCTTTCGGTGTCAGTCTTTGTCTTATGGCATTGCTTACACAACACCTGAAGACCTTCTGCCTCTACAAACATGCGATCAACATAGTCGTCCCACGTTGTGAAGCCTTTCATTGTATCCACTACAGGATCGATGTGATCAACAACCACGTCAGCGGCAGGGAAATTTGCCTTACATTCGTTGCATTTGTAATGCTGAGCAAGCTTTCCTGTCTTCGCATTCACAGTTTTGCCAACCAATGCTGCCTTCAACACTGACCATTTGACAGGCCACCGTCGAGAAGCAGCACGTAGTGCGCTGATAACAAAGCTGCGAAAGCGTGCCTCTGTCCATTGTCCTCCGTTGCGAGACTTAGAAGGGCGGCTCGTCATTCAGAGTAGTTTCAAGAATAAACATCAAGCTGCACATCGCGTGTGCTAGATGATGTAGTCCCGACTCGGGATCTCGCATTTCTCCGCGACGATATGCCCAAATGTGGCGCTGTGCTGCGTCGAAGTAGCGATTCGTCAGATCGTCAACATGTTTCCAGTTGTCGACGCTGTATTTATTTGCACCATACGTCAACACCTTCACCATCTCTTCGAGAGAATCCGGCTTCAGCAATCCGTAGCGGGGCTTTCCGTTGTCGTATTTGCGACCTTCTTCCGGCGCGTCTGACGTGATGCCTTTTTCTTTGAAGTAGTCATTAAGCGTTTTTGCGGTGGAAGCCACAGTTCATTTTCCTTTCTTCGTAGATAGAGAAGCTGTGCGTTTTCGATAACGCGAGCTTCATTGTCGAATGCTTTGACACAGGCGTCAAACATCTCTTGCTCAGTGTTGCAGTCTTGCAACAAGGCTTCAGCACGCTTTGGGCCTATGCCGTAAACACCGAGTACATTGTCTGCTGCGTCGCCCATCAATATCTGCATGTACAGAAACCGCATTCCGTCTTCTGGCGTGACAAAGAAATGCTCACGCTTGACGAAGTTGTAATGATGTCCCGGCACCTGTCGAAAGTCTTTATCGACGCTGATCATGACGCACTTGTCACCAAGCTTTGTTGCTTCAATGGCAATGGCATCGTCAGCTTCTTGACCTTCAGAAATGACAGCGCTCCACTTCGCGACCAGATGATCGCGCACAGCAGGAAGATGCTCTGGCTTAGGCGTAGTACGATTTCCTTTGTAGGGAACAGTGATTGATATGTCCTTACGAAAGTTGTTACTGCCTGTCAGATACAGTTGCCACTTGTCGTAATACCGATCATCGATATCACAATAGAGTAAAGCGTCAGTGACGATGCTGTCCACGGTGAACAGCGCAGCACTGACGCTTTCTTCTTTACAAGCAGCCGCTGCTCTGAATGCCATTACGTCGGCGTCGAGCAGCGCTTTCATTACAACACTTCGTCGTCGTCCAAGTTGGCGTTATTGCCGCCACCGTACTCAATCAACTCAGTGATGACAAGCTTGCGAAGGGACGGAGACACGCCCTTCTTGTTCTTGTACTTCCACTCGTAAGGATTGATGACAGCCTTTGCCTTGCTGCCATTGCCCACCTTCACACCGACGATCTCGTCGCCGTCAGCATCGAATGCCTTGATGGGGTTTGCCGACTTGCAGGTGATGAATCGACCCTGCCCTTCCTTCTCTGCCACGGCAATGCCGAGTTCTTCCAACGCCAGTACAGCAGCGTCAGAGAGGTTGCACAGGTTCACCTGATACTTACCCGACATCTCATTGACTTTGTCGAGTTGTGCCCACATTACGTCGGCTTTGAGCTTTACAGTTTGCGTTTCCGCCATGATGATTTCCTTTCAGAGTTGCCGCACAATTGACCACGGTGCAGCTTCGTGGTGAAGGACACATTATAGATATGTCACTTCGGTTTGGTCAACACCTTCGTTCTCGGTGTTGTTTATTAGCAACTTCTTTGCTGCGTCTACGTAGTAGCTGTAGTCAATGTCGTTACTAAAATCTTCCATGTTGTTGCAGGTCTTCAACAGATAGTCTGTGTCGATGCCGATCCGTCGAGCGTCACCGTCCGGTGTCAGCGCAGGCATTATCTTGATGAGCTTGCCTCCGTTGATGCTTGCGTAGTAGCGACAGATGTTCTGCTGCTGCACTTCGCTGCCGTCTTCCTGTACCAACACAAGGCGACTGCTGCGAGGCACCTTCGTTCGCATCATGAAGTCATGAGTGCGATGGGCATTGGCACGAATGTAATATTCGATATCAGTTCCGTCAAGCATGTGAGCTTCGGCAGCTTTGGGGATGATGAGTCCGCCCTGATCCTGATGCCACCCAAGTCCTTCATACTGATACGCGCCTTTGCGTTTTGTCTTACCGTTGGTGTAGACAGCGATGTAGTTGTTGACGTCGCGAATAAACATCTTCGAATACTCGGCAAACTCCAACTCAAGCCCAACGTTCTCCTGCCATTGCTTGCACGCAGTGTCGTACCACCGACGATATTTCTTCGGGAACTTCACCGTGATGCCATCAGTGTTGACCTGAATAATCTGCATGCCACGAATCTTGAGCAACTGCTCAGCCAGATAGCACAGGCTAAGCTGACCGTTGATGGTGATGCTCATCGTGTACTGCGGGTCGTAGAATGGGCTGTACTGATTGTTGCTGTCGCCATACACACCATTCAGAGCAAGCTTCAACATAGCATTCTCAGCCGTGCCTTTAGCGTAGCTCTTGCGCTGATTGTAGACGTCCTCGTAGATGTCACAGAACTTCTCGGACAGATGCTTCGGGTAGACGCGATTGGCAATGGCGATGTTCGGATACATCGATGAGACGTCAGCATCAACGATGATGTTGTCGTCGTCAGCTTCGACGATGGTGTTCTCTAAACTGCCGTGGATGCCACCAGTGCCGAAGTCGAAACGGAAATCATCAACGATGACGTTGAGGTTGTCAGCTTCTTTCCAACACATCCAGTGGCTATGCTGAACTTCGCCTTTCTTCTTCGCCTTCAACTCCACCTTCTCCACCCATCCGAGCGGGTGTTGTTGCTTGAAGTCGTCAATGTCTTCGAATGATGGCACTCGTGGAAACTTCTTGCGCTTCGTATAAAGCTGCGCGTATTGCGCTACGTCACCGAGATCGGACTCGTCAATCTCAGAGAAGACGCCTTTTGTTTCGCTGATCTTTTGCTTTGCAAACCAATCGAACACAGCCTGAAACTCAGGACGATGGAAGTCGTAATAGTCAAAGAGACATTCCTTGACGTTGATGCTCTTGCGCTTCGTCTGATTAATGCTGCGTCGACCCTTGTTGTCGTAGCTGTAGCAGCTACCCGGCAACTCTTCTTCAAGGCGCATGATGAAGTAGTCTTTGCCGATCTTCGTGTCGTTGTGATTGAGGAAGTTACGCCCATACTTCTGCGTCAACTCTTCACGAAACTTAATCGCACTCTTGCTCTCGTTGTAGAAATCAAGTGTACGAATAACGTCGTGTTTGTTGTACGACAGCAGCGTGTCGATCTGCTCGTCAGACAACTGCGTGCCCACCTCGAACGGCAAGTCTTCGATGGTGTCGCTTCGCATATTAAACTGAAGCATCTTCAGCGAAGTGGCTCGTGCTTTGTTGTCGAAGTGATGGATTTTGTACAGATCAATCTGCGGCACATGCTCGTCAGCAGTGCGAATGATATGCTCAAACTTCTCATCGCTGTTGATGAGTTCCATCGCTTTCTTGTAGGCACGCACAGCCACGGCTTTGCCGCTCACCGTGACAGCCTTCTCGCGTACGCTCAACAGATCATGAACGACAGGATAGTCAAAGCCAATATTGTTGAAGCCGACCATACGGTGTCCATGTTCGCGCAGCTTGTCAAGAAACGAAAAAAGATCCGCAGCTTGATTCTTTCGTTGCGAGCATTCAAACTGTACAAACTCAGATTTGTCAGCGGCGAGCGCAACAAAGCTGAAGCAGTTTGGATAGGTTTCGATGTCATAGATGTAGTCCATCAGATGCTGCGAAAGATATCAAAGAGGTTGAGAAGGAAGTTGACGATGCTCATCAATAGTTCTGCCATTTAATTGCTCCATGATGTTTTGTCGTTGAAGATCAGTCATTCTAGTCCACTGCACGATTTCGTCAACGGTGCGCTTACACCCGGTACAGATGCCGTTGTG
>JACCDY011414255.1_pt1 | contig 12306 bp, 11 predicted proteins | sample 7446391 | NCBI WGS metagenome assembly JACCDY01 (sample SAMN15323451, study PRJNA562643) | freshwater metagenome | isolation source: river surface water | place: USA:Blue River Watershed | collected 2017-08-18 | reverse complement strand
CCGTTAAATATGGAGATCTTATCTTTTGGGGGGGTGGCTGTATCTGATTTATAGGTATACTGCTCAAGGAGTTCTTTACGCGAATATGGACTAATCTTATAATTTATATGGAAAAGTTCCCTATAATAGTCGTTTTCTGAAGATTCCTGGAAGCCGAATACACTGTATTTTGCTCCATGTTTCCTTGCCAGGCATCTGATTGACCAGTATTGAAAGAGGCGTTGGCCAAATGTGCCATGGAGGAATGAGAGATAATGTGGTGTATCACTGAAAATATATTGAAGAGTTTCAGTTGCTTCTTCTGGAGTAGAATCCCATGAACTAGTGGGGTAGAGATACCTTACAATTGGTTGAAGAGGTGGAGGAGGGTGGACATGCTCAATTGAGGCAGCATTTCTCATATTATAGTTCTTCATATTATCCACATCGCTTGTGTTTGATTCATGTGTCTTATAGAGCGGATAGAGGGGAAGATATGATTTTACATAATGGAATAGAAGCTCTTCAGGGGTTGCAGATGGGAGGAATTTGGCGGTTACTTGATATTCTCCCTGTTGGTCTGTGCCAAACAGTGATAGAATACGTGCCATACCCTTTCTTGTGAGAGCATAGAATGCAGCAGACATGAAGTAGCCTCTAAGAATAACATTTGGCTGAGGATTGGTGCGAAGGGCATCTAGTAGATTATAGTTAATATAGTGGAACTGAAATGCATCCCATCCATCAGGGAGAATAGATATTGCGTGATTTGCTGCGGCAAAGCCTTGTTCCAAATTCACATCATCTTCCATGAAATATGCGACTTGATAGCCGTCCTTATATGCTGTATAAATGGCTTCCAGATGGGCTTTCATACAAGAATGAACTGGATTATGGTCTTTCTTTGGTGTTATTCGCAAGTGATTTGTTATTCCGTGTTTGGCGAAATAAGAGAGGGTTGTTTGTCTACGATCTGATCGTTTTGTGAGATTAATCCAGTAAATGGGTGGTGTGTCCATTAATATGTAGTTACAGAGGATACTTTATATTGTATTAATTATTAGTCTAAAGGGTATGTTGAATATATATTCAAATGTCTTCTGATACAGATAGTAGCGGTAGCACAGCTCGCCCACTAAGGGTTCTATTTTATGGCACATATCCCAATCAGCCTATTGGATATGGTAAGATTGCAAATATTCTATCCAATTATCTTGCATCTCAGGAACTAGATGTGTATTATTGTGGTATTTCCAATTATCCAGAGATGGCTGTTGAACGTTTTATTGACCCGCGAATTAAGTTTATTGATGTTCTATCTGAGGAGAAGAGGCGTGGTTCATCTGAACTATATGCTGTGGATATTATTGAAGGAATCGTTGATCAAGTGAAGCCTGATGTAATTCTTCTTTATAATGATATTATTGTAATATCAAGGCTACTCCTTGAATTGGCCAACAAGGGGATGAAAGATAAGATTGGCTATAAGATGATTGTATACTTGGATTTGGTATATACATATGAGCGTGTTGATTTTGTACGTCATGTAGATCGTAATACAGATGCAATTATTGTATTTTCAGAGTGCTGGAAGAAGAATATGATAGATATGGGTGTTGCAGAGGATAAGCTGTATGTAATGCATCATGGATTTAATGAGGGTATGTTTACACGGATTGATAAGGGCGAGGCACGTCGTAAAATTGGCCTTGGTGAGAATGACTTTATTGTGCTAAATATCAATCGCAACTCATATAGAAAGGCACATGATATTAGCATTCGGGCATTCCTGATGTTTTACAAGGCAAACGGGTGTAATAAAAAGATTAAGATGTTTTTGAATTCTCATTTGGAGACAGCAGATGGATATAATCTGTTGCGTGTAATTGAGACAGAATGCGTTAGATTGGGTCTGAGCTACGAAGATGTTGTTATGAATGCCATTCTGCGTCCTGCAAATCGGCCTGGATATGTGGAGGATGATTATATCAATTTGCTCTATAATGCATGTGATGTTGGTATCAATACTTGCTTTGGTGAAGGGTTTGGGCTCTGTAATATGGAGCATGCAGCAATGGGTGCACCACAGGTTGTAAATGGCGTAGGGGCATTGAAGGATATTTTCTCTGCTGGATGGAGTTATGTTGTAGAGCCTGCTGCGATTCTGCAGATTGCGAACCACATGGATGGACATGGCGGTGACTTGGCTGTCTGTCGTGCAGAGGATGTGGCAGAGGGACTACAGCATTATTATGATAATCCTGAGGGGAGAGCGGAAGATGGTGAGCAGATTTCTGCGTATATTCGTAAAAAATATAATTGGAGTCGGATTTTGAGTGAGTTTGCTAGGGATTTTAACAATATCGTTTGGGGTCGTCAGCCGACGACGGCGGCTGCTTCCAGCGACAGTCAATGAGATGGTCGTCAGCCGACGACAGCGGCTGCTTCCAGCGATTAGACGGTCATCATCCATAATGATATGAAATGACTTTGTACTCTGAATCAATAAATAGGTGAATAGTATCACGCATTCTACCAAATGGAATAGGGTCTCCTGGTTCATATACACATATATAGAGGCCAGGCTTTTCCTTCTTTATAATTTTAATAGCATCCGAAATATGAAGACTATGAAGTTCTTCATATTTGAAGGTATGAAACAGTTTCTTAATAGATTTAATAAGTGGCATAGTTATAGTTGCCAAATAGATGTCCTGGACTTCAATTTTTTTTATTCAGGGATATCATAATAGAGTATTTCACCGCATCTGACTGTTCTTCCAGTATACAATGTAAGCACATCTGGATGAGTTATAACAGCAACAGTATCATGTGGATTCAGATTTTCAGTGATTCGTTCTAGAAATTCATTTATTCGTTTTATAACGAACTTTTCCTTTTCTTGCTCTGGTTGCCAAGGTATTGTTGTTGAGTTAATGGAGTTAAGATTTACAGTTGGATATTCGTGCTTAATATCATCATATGATGAGCGTATATTTGCATAAAATGTTCCTAGACGGCCAATGAGGTCATCTGATGCATAGACGGGTGCATGGAGTTTTTTCTCAAGTTCTATTGCTACAACTAGAGCACGTTTTAGGGGAGAAGAATATATTTTTGAAATTGGTTTATATATATCTTTCTTGATATGGGTATGAATTGTTTTTGCTATATGTTCTGCTTGTGAAGCTCCTTCTAGTGTGGGTTCTGGGTCATGTGTAGAAATATCTGTAAATATATATTTACCCTGCTCTTCTATAAGCAGATCAAAATAGCTCTGAACAGATGCAATAAAAAGGATTCGGGTATTCCCCATTTAGTATGTTTCTTAGAAATTTATTGAGAAGGGGCGGCGTATTAATATTCATCATCTTCATCTGAAATTTCTGGACTCTCCTCTATTGTTTTGAGTTCTTCTAACCATCTGCCTTGATAACTGCCAATTGATCCATTTATATCTTTCATATAGACCTGATGTTTGTCGGATGTCATATAATACTTCTTTCCATTGTACTCTATTTCTTTTAACTTCACATATTCTACCTCCTCCACAATTGTAATATCAATATTATTTTCTATATATACTGCTGTAGTTGATGGTTTATCACGTCGTCTTCCATCTGATGATGATGAGCTGGAAGACGATGTTGATGTAGAAGAGCCTTTTGATTGAGATGATGATGCAGTTGTTCTTTTTGTTGATACTATACCCTTCTTTGGTGGCATGGTACTTACCTCTTTAATTGAGGGTGAGTCTTTATGCTTATCGGGATCAGCACACTCTCGGGTAAATTGCTCAGCATACTCAATTGACTCTCTTGTTGGTTCTCCATATGATTTAATGGAATCATAGTACCATTTGCCTCCATAGATATGGCTTTTTTCTGTAATTGGCTCTGTAATCAAGCCATGATCAAACTGTTTGCTAGATTGGGTACGGCATTTTGGATTCTTTGCAAGGCATTTGTAACAGACAAATTTACCTTTCATTGCCTTTTCTTCGCAGCGGAGTTCCAGATAAAAGTAGTGTTTATTGTCTCCATACCGAAGCTTATTTTTTTCAGATGTTGTTCTTGCATAGCAACGGAGTTCGGTAGTCATGTCTGAGTATGGGACACGCGATTGGAAGGGGGCAATTTTTTTGAGATATCCTTTTAATGGATATACATTCGCTTCTTCTGAATGTATTTTACAAGCCTATTACAAATATAAAGATTGACTTTCCTGGAAAGATGCACATATATACGCATTATGTGGATGATTATACATTTTACCTATTTCTTTATGCGGAGGGGATTAAGGGATGGGATGCTTGCATGGGAAGGATAGATGTAGTTGCTGGAGATTTATTAGATACTTTACATATCGATATCCCTGCTTCGGATACTGGTGTCTTTTGTAGAAGGGTGTGTACAAGAATAAAAGTGAGGCATTCGGTATTGAGTAGGGGTATAGTATGCCCTCCATCTGTTCGTGGATTTACTTATACTATTGAAGGTTTGGAAGGTGGGGCTATGCTTGTAGCTCATGCACAATATCTAAGCAGTAGTGACATGCGTCTTGTTATTCAACGAGTAGATTCATTTTCTGGATGGAAGAGCGGTGGGCAAATAATATATACATTTGGAGGAAAGAGGTACAAGGCTGAAATTCAAGATTCAACCGATTGTATTCAATACACGATTCGCACATTTACAGGGGAGTACTTGAACCCATTGTATGATCAGGGAGGGCGAGTTGCACAGCCAATAATCCTTGAAAGCCTTGTACAAGAGCCTATTATATTGTCTCATTTATATAATACCGTCTGTAGTAGTCCTGGATCTACATGGGAGTGTATATTAGTAGATGATTTTAAGAATGAGTTCATGGGAACAGAATTCCTTGATACATATATGCGTATAGCATGTAATAGTATGAAGATTCAGATGTGGCAATATATTCATCTTTACAAATATGGCGGGCATGTAGTTTATCCAAATATTATTCTGAATGGAGGAAGGCACGGAGGGTTCTCAGGAATTCTAGATCTTGTAAAAGGAGAAGAAGGGATATATCCTGGGTATATCTATTCAAAGAAACAATGTAGTCTATTTTCTGAGGTTCTGTTGGAATGCAAGCGGGGAATAGGAGAATATAGTTCATCTTCTCCAGATGAAATTACTGGAGCTAGAGTTATAGAAAAATGTTTTAATAAAATATATAGTGCTGCAGGAGGGGCTGGTATTCAATTTAGAAGTATTGCTTCTATAGATGATAATGGAATACAGGCGATAGATGGTGTGGGTAGAATATTCCATTCCATTATGAGTGGAGATATGTATAGTATTTTACAGGATGCATATTTGAGCGGTAGATTATATATGAGACGTGTTGACCATTGTATGAAGCCATTTATGAATGGTAAGGCATCTGGCCCTGCTACAAATGTTTCTATGTATGTAAATGGGGCATCTGATAACTTCTCTATAATGAATGATATTATTAATGATAACACTCTATCAATAAGGATAAAAAGAGATGGTGGGTATGGTGGGTGGAAAGAGCAGTTTAATATATTTATTGAAGATAAGGAGAGTGGAAGAATTCAGAAGAAGGTTATTGAAGCATCCTCTGTGGCTGAGAAAGTTATACAATGTCGTGTCCCTTGGACTTTGAAAGCTGTTCCAGAATATGGGCAGAAAATTCCTAAGAATATATATGTTACATGGAAAGATTATTATTTAGATAAGAACATATATGGATCATATATGTCAGTGGTTGAGCATAATCCTGAATATACTGTTCATATGTATTCTGACCATGATGCGAGGGCATTTTTAATAAAACATTTTAACAATGATGTAGTTTGTGCATTTGATGCACTTATACCAGGAAGTTTCAAGGCAGATTTATGGAGGTATTGTGTGTTATACGAGAGGGGTGGTGTATATGTGGATCATAAGGTGAAATTTAGAGGCTCTCTGAGAGATGTAATTGGGGCGGATGATGAAATGGTCTTTCCACTTGATGCGGATAAGAAGCACGTGCAGATTGGATTCATGGCATTTATACCTAAGCATCCATTTCTGAAATATGTAATTGATAAGACTGTTGAAAATATTAAAAAGGAGATGATTGGACTAAGGGATCTGGATATAACTGGGCCAATTCATTTTGCTCGCTGTTGCATGCAATTCTATGCTGTTGAGGAGCTGGCGAATGAGAAAAAGTTATACGAGGGCCACAGATGGCTGTGGTTAAATGAAGATGCGAGCCATATCTATACAAACGAGGGGAGCTTAATCGCAGATTATCATTACAAGGAGTATTTAAGTACGAGAAAGGATCATTATAGTTATTTCTGGAATAATAAGACAATTTATAAGATTGATAGTAGATGGCTTCGTTGAAGTTAGTCTCTCTTAAAAAAATTGAAGTTGTGGCGAGGAGTATAAAATGTACCAACTAAGTCTATTCAGTATGGATATTTCAACCGAGATTGCTAAGAAGTATATTTATCAGGGCTCGCATGATGATCTTGTAAAGAAGTCTCATATATATACATTCTACGATGATTGTTTTACGAATGTGAGGAATTATGTTATTCCATTTTCAAGGGGTATTACATGGACACAGTTCCGATTTGTTTACACTGGTTCTTCTATGCTTCATATTTCTCTAATGCTACGCGACTTAACAGATAAGCCTCCAATTACTCTTCATACAATTGGTCATGTTTCACATAGGGAGTGGCATACTATTCCCTGGATTATTCCGTCATCTGTCTCAAATCAGTCGTCTCTCTATTTCCAGGTGTCTGGATTTGAGAAGGGAGAGCATGTGCGATTTGATGTTCTCGGATTTGAGGGAATTAGGGAATATGGAAAGTCTTATGCATTTATTGGCCGAGATGGGGAAGTCGTATTTATTGTAAATGATGGCGAATATACTTATACAAATGGTTCTATTAACTTTGTCCGTGAAGATACTCAACGCATTTACATGGAACTCTAAAAGTCAGTATAAATAAAAAGTAAACATGGATATATAGATGGAATATAAGAGGCCTGGTGGCGATATAACTACCGTCCTTGATAGGGCTACTAGAGATGGCCAAGATGGAACTTTTTTTCCATTAGATACTACTGGAAGTTGGTTCTATCGTGATGAAATTGAGAAGACTTTTCCGACTACTATGACACTTCAGGAGTTTGCTCATCGTGGTGCCGCAGAATGGGGTGGACGATTTACATTTGATGTGAATGCATTACAGGCTGGAGACTTGTTGCATGCGGTTGCTATTCAGGTAAAGGTGGGGCACTGGTATGATTCTATGACAATTGCACAGATGCAGGCTGGGAATTATACTGTAGATATGTCATCCAATCCTTGGACCTATGTGGAGAGTTTTGGCACAAGTCTAATTGAATATGCTGAATTTGAAGTGGGGGATAAGACGGTTGAGCGTATTGATGGAGAGTTTATTCGGGCTAATCTTGCAATCATGTCTGATGTAAATATGCAATATGGAGTGGGGACGGATGCACTCGGTGCAGCACCACTTGCTGATGTGGCTGCAAATACAGGTATTATGAATCCAAATAGGCCATGGACGGTTGAGAAGGGTATTTATACATGTTTACTCCCATTCTTTTTTTTGCGGACGAAGTTGAAGCAAGTATTTCCTCTGGTAAGTTGTAATGAAGGGACTGTGCGTGTGATTGTCAAACTGAGGCCTTTTGCTGATATGGTACGTTCATGTACAGGTTTAAGACAGAGTTGTACTGATACACCGCTTGGAAAGGTCGTGCGGTTTAATACGGCTAGTGGAGGGGTAGTTGATGTGAAGACATCTGATACTGTACCGCCTTTTTTGGATTTCAGAATGATTACATATACTGCATTGATTTCAGACAAGATTCGTGGGATTTATTTGAGACAGCCATTTGACCAGATTGTAAAGCTGGTTCAGGTATTCCGCTTTGATGAACCGATGAAATATATTGTGGCGAAGACAAATGCATTGAAAGATTCTGTAAGTATTCAGCTTCCTTTGGAGCTAAATAATCCTGTGCAGGAGATTTTCTGGGTATTCCGTCGTAAGGCTACACATATTAATAATGAATGGGGAAACTTCAGGCCATTTGTTGAGACACAGGTTGTCCCTGGTAGAGTAGTAATGCCCTGGTTAAATGAAGGAGTGTTACGTATTAATGGAATGGTTGTTGATAGCTGTGAAGGTGAGTGGTGGCGTGATGAATTCTGTAAGGCTCATAAGGGTGGATGGGTTGCACGTGAGAATTATATTTATGGCTATTCATTTGCTATAAATCCTGATGATCATCAGCCATCTGGAACAGCAAACATGAGTCGGTCAAATAGTGTAACTTTGAATTTGAATGTGAGGACGCCATTTCCTGTGAGCGTGCCTAGTGGATTTGAGGCAGATGTTGCACAGGGTTGGGAGATATATGTGTATGCGATGTATTTCAATTGGTTGCGGTTTGAGAATGGTATGTGTGGGCGGGTTTTCGTGGACTAGTGAAACTAGTCTCCTTAAAGGGATTCACTGTGGTGAATCCTGTTTTCGTGGACTAACACAGATAGTCTTCTTAAAGGGATTCACTGTGGTGAATCCTGTTTTCGTTGATTAGCGATGCTAATCGCACCACAGGAGTTATCCGAATGTTAATTCCACTTAAACAATACCTATATTATTTAATTAAAATGGAAGAATATAGTTATGTATTGATTAATGATGATTTTGGCGGATTTAGTCTAAGTGAAGAGGGACTTGCAGAATATAATAATATTCTTCTTGAAAAATATCCTGATGCTAAACCAATTCAACAATATTCCAAGCTGAGACGCCATGATATGGTGCTTCTGATGGTATATCACAAACTAGGAGAGAGAATGGGTGGAAACGGGGCATCGCTCAGTCTATGTAAAATATACACAAAATATATTAATCATTATAGAATTGATGAAACAGACGGTAAAGAATGTATTATTATTCTGTATGATAAATACAAGGTTGATATGATTGATGTTGTTCTGAATGCTGGTGACTTGTCTGATAGAGAGAGAATGATAGCAATTCGTAAAATTATGGCATTAGAATAGGGTGATTTTTATAAAAGCATAGTATTATATAATTTATGTGAACTTAAATATTTGGCATAAATTATATATAAATGCGTATTCTTGTAACTGGTGGCTGTGGATTTATCGGCAGTGGCTTTACTCGCCGTCTTATTCAGCAGTTTCCATTTATGACTGTTGTAAATATTGACTATCTCTATCCTTGCTCTACGAAGGCAACCGATTTGACGGTCAGTCGCGATAACTATCATTTTGTTCACGGTAATATCAAGGACAAGTCTCTCATTGAGAGCATTCTTCGTCAGTACAAGATTGACACAATTGTGCATTTTGCAGCACAGAGCCATGTAGATACCTCTTTCACAAATCCTATGCTCTATACGCATGACAATGTTTTGGGGACTCATTCTCTCCTTGAAGCATCTCGTAGTGTTGGTACTATCAAGAAGTTTGTGCATATTAGTACTGATGAGGTCTATGGTGAGAATAGCCACGGGGAGACATTCAAGACTGAAGAGAGTCTTCTGAAGCCAACAAATCCCTATGCTGCATCAAAGGCTGGTGCAGAGATGCTTGTTCATTCATACCTGCATTCTTTCCAGTTCCCTGCTGTGATTATTCGTTCTAACAATGTGTATGGACCTGGGCAATATCCTGAGAAGGTTATTCCTCGGTTTGCATTCCTTCTGAAGGATAACAAGAAGCTAACTCTACAGGGTTCTGGGCAGCAGCTGCGTTCTTTCCTGCACATTGATGACGCTGTTGATGCTGTACTATGCGTTATGTTCCAGGGACATGTTGGTGAAATTTATAATATTAGCTCCAAGGATGAGATTTCTATTCGCGAGTTGGCTGAGCGGATGTTGGCTATTATGAAGCCTGGTGAGGATATCTCTGACTGGATTGAGTATATTGAAGATCGCCATTTCAATGATCAGCGTTATTGGATTCAGTCTGAGCCTCTACGTCGCCTCGGCTGGAAACAACGTGTGGACTTTGACAAGGGGTTGCGTGAGACAATTCAATGGTTCAATGGTGTTGACCGCGACACATATTGGTGCGACAAAGAGGGTCGTAAAGTTGCCCTGATGTGGGGTGGAAAGGGTTGGATTGGAGGTCAAATGAAGGCCGCATTGGAGAGCCGAGGCTGGACTGTTCATCTTGCTAAGAGTCGTGCAGACAACGAAGAGGCAGTTCGTGCAGAAGTGGAGACTGTGCAACCTACCAACCTCGTGAGCCTCCTTGGTCGCACACATGGACCTGGTTTTGGCACAATTGACTACCTGGAGCAGAAGGGGAAGCTTGTAGAGAATATGCGTGATAATCTCTACGCACCCCTTGTCCTGGCTCAGGTTGCAAAGGAGACTGGTCGTCATCTGTTCTATATGGGGACTGGCTGTATCTTTGAGTTTGATGCCGAACATACGATGGAAAACGGGGTGGGTTTCAAGGAGGGGGATGCACCAAATTTCTTCGGTTCAAGTTACAGTGTTGTAAAGGGCTATACGGATAGGCTGATGAAGGCGTATGATGATTGCTGCTTGAATGTTCGTATTCGTATGCCTATCTCGTCTGAGGATGGGCCTCGCAACTTCATTACGAAGATTATTCAGTATCCTCGCATTTGCAGTATTCCCAATTCTATGACTGTCCTGGATGATTTCTTCCCTATCTTTGCAGATTGTATGGAGAAGAAAGTGACTGGAGCACTGAATGCTGTCAACCCTGGCCTGATTGAGCACAACACTATCCTTGGATGGTACAAAGAGTTGCAGAATAAGGGGCATACCTGGGAGGAGATTCCTAATGATACCCTTGTGACGAAGTGTGTGGCTGCTGCACGGTCTAACAACTTGCTTGATACTGGACGTCTGAAGGAGCTATACCCTGAGATTCCTGATATTGAGGTGTCTGTTCGTCGTATTCTGGAGCAGAACAGGTTTGCTGGGCGAAAATAATAGAATAATATAGAGAGGATATGCCAAATCGTAATTTTGACGCAAGTATTGTTACAAAGCGTCTTAATGACAAAGTAAATGCACAGAATACATATTCAAATCAATACTACGGAAAGCGTATGATTAACAATCCGCAAGTTAGTAATAATTCATCCTGTGTTGTATCAAGTTACCATGCTGGTGCACAGACAACATATTCTGAGACATTGATGCATAGAGAAATAGTTGATATTGGTGGAATTGCTAATTTCCTTGTACAAGAACCTGTTGCATCACCTGCTACAGTTCCAGATCCTCCTACAAATGTGGTTGCTGTGGGAGGGGTGGGTATGGCAACTGTGACATTTACACCACCTGTAAATGATGGTGGTTCGCCAATTATTGAATATATCGTTATTCTTATAAAAAATCTTGCAATTGATGGTTTTAGATCAGTATCTGGAACACCTGCAATACTTACAGGACTGTCTCCTGGTAATTATTTCTTTATTGTACTTGCTATTAATAATATAGGGGTATCAACATTTTCATTTCCACTAGGATTTGCAGTTGTAACATAACATAGTAAAAATAAGGGCATAAATAAAGACTGGTATGTATAGGTAATGGTAGCCAGTCTATTAAAAGTTATATCAACTGGTATACAGGATGAAAGGCTATTCTATAAAATGACCTTTTATCCTTTTTTGAAAATGTGGAAGAAAGCTGGGCGGTTTACTACACAATGGATTCGGTTTGATTTTGATTCTGTTCCGACGTTTGGTGGAACGTCTTTTTTCCGGATTACACGGAAGGGACACATATGTACAAGGCTCTATCTAGTTGCAAATATGCCACGTATTGATGTGCCACAGATTGCGGCGAGGGCAGCGGCAGGAGCGGACTTTGCTGGGCCAAACTTTGGTTGGACGAACTCTCTCGGTCATGCATTGGTTGCAGGAGCTACCATGGATATTGGAGGTGCGAGAGTGGAGAACCTCAATTCACGTCTACTTGAGATGCTAGATGAGTATTCAGTGCCACTTGAGAAGACGACAGTTGTGAATCGCATGATTAAGAGAGTTGATAATGGATTTACAGATATGACATTTGGTCATGGAGTAGAACCTGAGAGGGTGATTGTGCCATTGCCATTTTGGTTCTGTCGCGGTGATCCTGGATGTGGATTGCCTGTAGATGCAATTAGTCATGACGAGATGCGTATTGGAATAACATTTAGAGGTGTGAATGGGCTATATTATACAGATAAGAGGAATGTGGGGAATGTTGGGACGGCAGATGG
>JACCDY011074157.1_pt1 | contig 12308 bp, 10 predicted proteins | sample 7446391 | NCBI WGS metagenome assembly JACCDY01 (sample SAMN15323451, study PRJNA562643) | freshwater metagenome | isolation source: river surface water | place: USA:Blue River Watershed | collected 2017-08-18 | reverse complement strand
GTTGGGAATCTGATGTCGTGCACACCACAGCCGATGCGTGGGAACACTTGCAGCAGCATAGACCGCAATTGATTTTATTAGATTGGATGTTGCCGGATCAGTCAGGTCTAAAATTATTGGGTCGTATTCGTGCTGATCGTAACTTTAGCAATTTGCCCGTCATCATGCTAACTGCTAAAGGCATGGAAGAAGATAAAGTGGCGGGTCTAGATCAGGGCGCGGATGATTACATCACCAAGCCATTTTCACCCCGAGAACTGACTGCACGCATCAAGGCAGTAATACGCCGCAAAATGCCTGAACATGCGGAAATGGCGATGACAGCCGGCCCCTTAGAGCTTGATCCAGTCAGTTGCCGTGTTTATGTGCAGGGTAATCAGGTTGAGATAGGCCATGCAGAGTTCAAACTTTTAAAATTCCTCATCGCTCATCCAGAGCGCGTATTCTCTCGCAGCCAATTGCTGGATAAGGTCTGGGGCGATCATGTGGTTTTAGAAGAGCGTACAGTCGATGTCCATATTTTGCGACTGCGTAAAGCGCTAGGCGACGCAGAATTTCTCATTAAGACCATTCGTAGTGTAGGCTACATGCTTTCTGAGAAATAAGTCGATTTCCTTTCTATGAGTCCACGATCTTTATTCTGGATTCCAGTCATATTAAGGCTGATGTTGGTCTCCTTTGCCATGGGTTTAGGTTGGTATTGGTGGGGTTCAACAGCTGGCTTTGTGATTGGTTTTATTGCCGTCTTGGGCTTGGCCTTAATCCAGCTCCAATATCTCTATCAGTTGTCTCTTTGGCTAGAAAATCCCGATCAAATCAAATTGGTTGATGGCTTTGGTGCCTGGACGGATATTTTTGCTCGACTTTATAGACTGCGTCGTGAAGATCAAAAAAACCGTAATGATTTAGCTGAATGGTTATCGCGCTTTAGACAAGCAATGAGTTTATTACCGGATGGCGTAGTCATCATGGATGATGTGTTATTTCTTGAGTGGTGTAATCCACTTGCAGAAAAACACTTGCGTTTAAATTTAGAGCGCGACAAAGGCATGCGTGTCACTAACTTGATACGCAGTCATGAGTATATTGACTACATCATATTAGGTAAATACGAAAAACCATTAAGCATGACTTTGGCTGAACGTAAGCTCATTATTCATTTGATTCCGTTTGAACAAAGTAGACAAATTCTTGTGACCCACGATGTGACGGATACAGATCGACTCGATCAAACGCGACGCGATTTTATTGCGAATGCTTCACATGAATTGCGCACACCACTGACAGTTATTAATGGATTTTTAGAAATCGCTGCCATGCAACCTGATCTAGATGCTGAAACCAGAAAGCAGCATCTAGATTTAATGGTAGATCAAGGTAAGCGTATGCAAAATCTAGTGGAAGACATGTTGTCTTTAACTCGACTAGAAGCGATAGATCATCCGGTACGACCAGAGCCAGTAAAAATCGCTATGCTGTTGCAACAAATACAGCGCGATAGTATTGCCCTCTCTGGCGGGCGACATGAAATTTCATTGAGCATGAATGGGCCTGATCTGATGGGCAGCAGTGATGAATTACACAGTGCTTTTGCTAACCTCGTTACCAATGCAGTTCGCTATACACCAGATGGCGGCAAGATAGACATTATTTGGGAGCAGCATCCTGAAGGCCCACGATTTATCGTGCGAGATAATGGTATCGGCATACGACCTGAACATATCGCACGATTAACTGAACGCTTTTATCGTGTTGATAAAGGTCGATCACGTGAAACACAAGGCACAGGTTTAGGTTTAGCCATCGTGAAACATGTGTTGATTCGGCATGAAGCGCAATTAAACATAGAGTCTGAAGTAGGACAGGGTAGTGCATTCATAGTCCAATTCCCTCCTAAATTAGTAGTCACTGATCAGAACTTCATACCTGCATCGCTGTAGTCGAATCTGGTCGTCCTCAGTCATTCCAACTGCTAAGTAGGGCGCAATGTATTGCGCCGTATGGAGTCTCGGTTAAAACAGGTGACTCTCATCATTGAAGTGTCTCCAGTGATGTTTGCAAATGAAATATTACATGTGGTACTTGTTTCGAAATTTTTTTGTTGTAGCTGCATCGCATTCGGCGCAATGCATTGCGCCACACAATTTTGATGAACGATATCGCAAAATCAACTGACCATAAAAAAACGGACCCGAAGGTCCGTTTTCATTTGAAACTTAAGAATTACCAAATTGCTTTGCCGCTTGCATCTTTCAACTGTGCTTTCCAGTTGTCTTGAATCAGCTTAACAACTGCTGGTGGCATAGGAACATAATCAAGTTCAGTTGCCATGCCGCTACCGTTCTTGAATGACCAGTCAAAGAATTTCAATACTGCGCGACCGGTTAAACCTTCAGCTTGGGTTTTGTGCATGATGATGAAAGAAGCACCTGTTGCAGGCCAGCTTGCTTTACCTGGTTGATTGGTCAACACCAAGAACATGCCAGGTGCAGAATTCCAATCAGCATTCGCTGCTGCAGCTTTAAATGTTTCGTCGTCAGGTTGAACAAACTGACCGTCCAAGTTTTTCAATTGAGCGTGAACGCTTTTGTTTTTCTTAGCATACGCATATTCAACATAGCCAAAAGCACCTTTGATACGCTGAACGTTTGCAGCCACACCTTCGTTACCTTTGCCGCCTACACCAGTTGGCCATTTAACAGCAGTACCTGAACCAACGGCTGCCTTAAAATCAGCATTTGCTTTGGAGAGGAAGTCTGTCCACAAGAATGTGGTGCCTGAACCATCAGCGCGATGTACAACGGTGATTGCCAGTGCAGGAAGAGTCACACCAGGGTTCAAAGCAGCGATTTCAGGAGCATTCCATTTAGTGATTTTGCCTAAATGTATTGCTGAAATAACATCAGCTGTCAGTTTCAATTGACCAGGAGCGATACCGTCGAGGTTCAAGACAGGTACTACGCCGCCAATAATTGCTGGGAACTGCATTAAACCTTCTTTTTCGAGTTCATCAGCCTTTAAAGGCATGTCAGAAGCACCGAAATCAACGGTTTTAGCTTTAATTTGCTTGATACCGCCACCAGAACCGATAGACTGATAATTTAAACCAATACCAGTTGCAGCTTTATAAGCCTCAGCCCATTTAGAATAAATAGGATAAGGAAAAGTAGCGCCAGCACCTGTCAAATCAGCAGCGTGCGCTGTTAATGAAAAAACAATACTTGATGCCGCGAGGGCTACGCCAGAAATAATGCGCTTAGTTAGCATGGAAGCTCCTTAACATTAAACGAATGAAACTGAACGAAATATATAGTGCGATTGTTTCAACATAGTTACATTGTCAGGGATTAGTCAGATTTAAATTACCCGTCATTAAATTGTCATACAGGCTACTTACACTGCCAACAATTAACAATCCATCAAAGACCATACAATGAACCAGTCTGTCCAAGCTGAACATCCCTATGGTAAACCTACGGTAGATGCGCGTTTACTTAATCGTGAGCTTTCACAAATCGCATTTAATCGACGGGTATTAGCGCAGGCCGAGGATCCCTCTATCCCTTTACTAGAGCGACTGCGTTATCTTTGTATAGTGAGTAGTAATTTAGATGAATTTTTTGAAGTACGTATAGCAAGTTTAATGGCGAGAAATCGTCATCAAACTGGCTCAAAATATACGGGATTTAAAAAAGATCTAGAAGGTATGAGTCCTGAATGCCATGCCTTAGTTAAACGTCAGTATGCCGTATTAAATGAAACTATATTGCCGGCTTTGGCTAAAGAAGGTGTGCTCTTATTGCGTCATCATGAGCGCAGTGATGCACAACGAGCTTGGGTAAGAGATTATTTTGAACGTGAAGTTCGTCCCTTACTTACACCCATCGTATTAGATCCTTCACATCCTTTCCCGCAAATCGTCAACAAAAGTTTAAATTTTGTAGTTGAATTGGCTGGTAAAGATGCATTTGGCCGCAATAGTTCTATCGCTGTCATGAAGGCACCACGTGTATTGCCGCGCATCATATGCTTGCCTGAAGAAATCTCGGGCGGAAAAATTGTCTTGTGTTTATTGTCTTCAATCATACACGCGCATATCGCTGATATTTTTCCTGGTCGAGAAGTGATGGCGTATTCACAATTTCGTGTCACACGCGATAGTGATTTATGGGTAGATGAAGAAGAGGTAAAGAATTTACGTCAAGCGCTTAAAGGAGAATTACAAACCAGACAGTTTGGATTTGGCGTTAGGTTAGAAGTAGCTAAAAATTGTCCTGAACATTTAGCGCAATTATTACTCACGCAATTTAATATAGAACCAGATTTTCTTTATCCAGTTGATGGTCCTGTGAATCTGGTGCGATTAAATGAGTTAATCGATTATGTAGCAAAGCCACCTTTACGCTTTGAACCGTTTGTACAAAAATATGCGCTACAAATTCAAGAGCATGATATTTTTGACTTGATTGCACAAAAGGATATTTTGTTGCATCACCCTTTTGAATCATTTCAACCTGTAGTCGATTTCATGTATACCGCTGCTTATGATCCTCATGTGGTGGCGATTAAGCAAACGATTTATCGCACCGGTATGAACTCTGAATTAATGGAAGCATTAATTGCAGCAGCTAAAAATGGTAAAGAAGTGACCGTGATTGTAGAACTCATGGCACGCTTTGATGAAGAAGCCAATATTAACTGGGCTGATAGATTAGAGCAGGTCGGTGCGCAAGTCTTGTATGGCGTCGTAGGTTTAAAGACGCATGCAAAAATGGCTTTGGTGATTCGTCGTGAAGAAAAGCAACTTCGCTTCTATGCGCATCTTGGTACAGGAAATTATCATCCCACCACCACAAAATTTTATACAGATTTTGGTCTATTAACAGCAAACTATGATGTGGCACGTGAGGTAAATGAAGTTTTTATTAATCTCACTAGTTTGACTAAACCTAAAAAACTCAATCATCTCTGGGTTGCGCCGTTTGATTTACAAAAAGAATTAGTCAAAGCGATTAAGAATGAAGCCAGTATTGCTAGCGCTGGCGGATCTGGAAAAATCATCGCGAAGATGAATGGTTTGTTGGATGAATCCGTCATTGAAGCTTTGTATGAGGCTTCACAAGCAGGTGTGAAAATAGATCTCATCGTACGTGGTGCCTGTGCATTACGACCAGGTGTTGCAGGGCTCTCAGAAAATATTCGTGTCATTTCTATCGTCGGTCGGTTTTTAGAACACAGCCGGATTTTTTATTTTCAGAATCAAGAAAAGCATGAAGTCTATTTGGCTAGTGCTGATTGGATGAACCGTAATTTATTTAGACGGATAGAGATTGTTTTTCCGGTTCTAGATAAAGATCTGAAAAAACGGGTCATGCAAGAAGGATTGATGCCATATTTGAAAGATAATCAAAATGCTTGGGAGCTGAATTCTGACGGCCAATACCACCGCAAACAACCACGCAGTAACCAAAACGGCTATAGTGCACAATTAGAGTTAATGCACAAAGTCGGGGGATAAGTGGATTTAATCATATGGCGACATGCTCAGGCAGAAGAAGGGGAAGTCGATGACGATAGACCCTTGACTGCGCATGGCCGCAGACAAGCTGCCAAGATGGCGACTTGGTTAGATCGTAGCTTGCCTAGTGGTTGTCGTATCTTGTGCAGTCCTACTGTGCGTACTGTGCAAACTGCAGAGGCCTTGCAAAGAAAATTCAAAATCATTCAAGCCATTAATCCAGCAGCAAAACCTCAGCAAGTGTTAGAGGCAGCAGGTTGGCCTTCCGCACGTGGCCCTGTAATGTTAGTTGGCCATCAACCGTGGTGTGGTCAAGTCGCTTCTTTATTATTAACTGGCGAGATACAAAACTGGACGATTAAAAAATCGAATGCATGGTGGATTTCTACGCGCGATAAAGAAGATGGTAATGATCTCTATCTACGTGCTGTTTTATCACCAGAATTTTTTCTAGATTAATTTTAGATTTAGCTTTGAAAAGAAAGCCACAGCAATCCTAAGCCGAGTGGCGTAAAAATCCAGTATTCAACGGGTGCGCCGAAAATCCAATTCTTATGCCAATCTGCATGCAGTTTGGAAAAACGTTTAAAGCCAAATGCAGGGTTGAGTAAAAACCAAAGAAAATCTTCTGTCACCCAAAAAATCATAATACAAGCCAGCGCTCGTATTTCTTGATTGAGTGAATAATCACCACTGAAGATAATCGGGAAGTGAAAAAACAAAGCAACTAGTGAAAATGCCCACGCGTGATAGCCCGTCATAGCGCGACCGCCCCAGAACCAATCCAAAGCCCAGTGTTCTTCTATGCGCCAAGTAGGCAGGCTCTTGGCCCAACCAGCATCACCTTCAATCGCAATTTCCAGTTTTGCGAAAAAAAATCCTAATAACATCACAAACAATAAAGTTGGCAGCATGATTAACATTAGTTAGCCTTAGGTTGGCTCATGAGTGGCAGTTGTTGAATCACATGATTAAGCACAAATTTTGCCGCATCAGGTTTGGCTAAAGCTTGTGCACGTGTCTTCATCAACGCAAATTGCTCTTGATTAGCTAAAAGTTTTTGTAGTCGATAGACTAATGAATCAGCATCATCAGCACGAATAGCTACGCCTTCTTGCAATAAAATCGCTGCATTTCTTTCTTCTTGACCCGGTATGGGATTGACCAACAGCATAGGTAAACCCATCACTAAACATTCTGAAGTACTCAATCCACCTGGTTTAGTAATCGCGAGATCGGAACAAGCCATAAGAGCATCGACTTCTTGCGTGAAACCCATTGGGTAAAGTCGTTGAGGATAGAAAGCGCTAATGGAAAGTAGTGATTGATAAAGCTCTTGATTTTTACCTGCTAAAACAATTAACTGACAATCCTGATTGAGAGCGAGGATTTGTGTTGCAATCGATTCCATATCACCTACACCAGCACCACCACCCATCATCAGTATGGTGAGTCGATTTGCATCTAAACCAAAGCGATGTGCTGAAACGCGTCTATCAGGTGCAGAACGAAAACCAGGCATAACAGGAATGCCCGATACTAGGATGCGTTCTGCAGCAATACCATTACAGCGCAAGCGGTAAGCTAATTCTTCATTCGCTACAAAATAACCGCTCAAGCCTTGGTGTACCCACATATGATGTAAATCGAAATCCGTCACTTGCACCCATACATCGCAATCAATTTCACCACGTTTTTTTGCTGCAGCTAATAACTCAGCCGGAAGAAAATGCGTACAAATAATGGCATCGGGTGCGAGTTGCTTCACTTCGGCTAGCAAAGTTCGTCCACAACGACTCTCTACATAACGTCGTGCAAAATCCAACCAATTCTTTGAACGATCACGATCTGTTTTTCTATACAACCAACCCCATACTTCAGGAAAGCGACTTGCAAGATTTAAATACCAATCGGTATAAATCTTACGAAATGCGGCTGGCATAGATAGCATCACATCTTTATGGATGACCTTGGAAGTATTGAGGCATTGATCGGCGTACGCTTTAATGGCTTGCGCTGCACGCACATGTCCATTTCCAGCAGAGACGCTCAAAATCAATATGGTTTGTTGATGTGGCCGAGCACTCTGATTCGCAGGTGACTGCGAACCAAAGTGCTCATGGGATGAGTTAGTATTAAAACCTGATTTAACGAGAGCGATCATGCAGGTTCTGCAACAAGTTCTTCGAGTTCTTCTTCATCGGTATCAAATTGCATTTTTTCCCAACGCAGCATGATTTCGCGCCAATCTACGAGTCTTAATTCGCCCAGTTTGTCTTCAACCAAAGCGGAAAGACTTTCTACCCAATCGCCGTCATTACAGTAAAGAATGCCATCGATTTCACGAATTTCTGGTTTATGAATATGGCCGCAAATGACGCCATCTAAACCTTGCTTACGTGCTTCCGCTGCTAGGGCATCTTCAAATGAAGTGATATAGCTAACTGCATTCTTTACTTTAAGTTTGAGATATTGAGATAGTGACCAATAAGGTAAACCTGCACGAGCGCGCCATGCATTAAACACCTGATTGAATTTTAAAATCATGGTGTAGAGTGAATCACCCACATAAGCGAGCCATTTAGCGCAAGCGATCACGCCATCGAATCGATCGCCATGCAACACCAACATGCGCTTACCATTTGCTGTGGTGTGTATCAATTCATCACGAATCTTGATGCCACCAAAATCTAAACCTATGAATTGACGTACTGATTCATCATGATTGCCCGGCACAAAAATCACTTTAGTACCTTTTTTTGCTTTTTTCATGACTAACTGCACCACATCATTGTGGGTTTGATGCCAGTACCAACGACGCTTTAATTGCCAACCATCGACGATGTCGCCAACCAAATAGAGTTTGTCTGATTCAGTTGCTTTTAAAAATTCTAATAAGCGCTTAGCTTGACAGCCACTGGTTCCTAAATGGATATCAGAAATCCAAATCGTACGAAAATGTATAGGTTTCGATTTTTTTTCTTTATCTTTCTTATTTCGCTTTATCCCATTGAATGGATCACGCGCATTCATGCAGCTTCCTTTTCTTTTAAGTAATGACGTGCGTACCGACTATCTAGACGCGCTAAAGGCAACATCATGAATAAATCAGCACTATGAAAATCTGGATCCCATGCTGGATCACCACACACCCAAGCACCGCTTTTTAAATATCCCTTGATGAGTGGAGGCATGGTGACTCCTGCTATCACAGCTTCATCATGTAAAGGGAAGGCGAGACGTGGCTGAACTTTATATTCAGAGGGAGCGAGTTGTGTTTCTTGCAGATTACGCACGATAGAATTAATCGTATTGCCGTCATCCGCTAAACTCACACTTGCGCATCCAATTAAATATTCTGATTGAAATTTACGCATACAAGCAGCTAAACCTGCCCACAGCATCATGATGACGCCACCTTGACGATAATCAGGATGGATACAAGCTCTACCTGCTTCGGTAATACGTGGTCTTAGATGATGTAAGCGTGATAAATCAAATTCTTTTTCCGAATAAAAACCGCCGATTTTATCGGCGGCGGTAGGGGAGAGAACGCGGTAGGTACCAACGATTTTCAGGGTTTGATTATCTCTAACGATTAAGTGATCGCAGTAGTCATCATATTCATCTTTATCAAGACCATCTGCATTAGCGAGAGACGCTAGGCCCATAGCCTCGACAAATACTTTGTAGCGTAGTCTTTGCACCTCGCGAATTTCTTCGGAAGTCGTAGCGAGACTTAAACTTAATTTTGGAAAGCTAGGTGTTGAATCGGCTGACACATTCATTATGCGCATCGGTTTCCCCTATTTGAGTACATAGGCGGAATCTTACCGATTGAATAATGCAACTAAATGACAGTATTATTTCAACTTAATGACATAACTATCTTTAAGCTCTTAAGTCATTTATAAAATTCATAGGGATGTAAAAAATGAAGTATTGCTGTTAAACTGCGCCGTCTTTTTCTAATTCAGTCATGCTTTTTAATTACAAGACTTTATTTATACCTTATCAATTAATCTTAATACATGAACGATCAACATTTTGAAATCAGTGAATTCAAAAGTAAAAGCGGGGTAAAGAGAGTTTTCTCTGCGTTTTTTTATTCCATTGATGGATTTCGTACAGCATGGAGGTTCGAACATGCCTTTCGTCAGGAATTAATGATTGCTATCCCTGGTATTATCATCGCTGTGCTGATGCCGGTTTCAGGTTTAGAACGCATTGCGCTGATTGCTGTTCTGGTTCAAGTATTAATCATTGAGTTACTCAATTCCGCGATTGAAGCAGTGGTCGATCGCGTGTCATTAGATAAAAATCCTTTATCTAAAAACGCGAAAGACTTAGGCAGCGCAGCTGTGATGTTGGCTTTTTTCTTGGCTATCGCCACTTGGGCTGTGATAGGTATTCCACTCTTAATCAAATAAAAGTAAATGTAAGCGTAGTGAGTTCGCGCCACCTAGATGTAATTCATCACTAAGATTTTTTAGCAGTGATTAAATCTGCGCCTATCATCCCGCCATCATCTTTGGTAATGACTATGGTGGCTGAACGCGGTCTAGCATCACCACCTTCAGGCCAATGGCTTAGCCAAGTACTCGGATTAGACAGAGTAAAATTTTTACCCTTAGTGGTTTCTCCAGGATGCTGAATATTCACAAACAAAGCACGCCCATCGGGCGATTCTGCTAATCCTGTAATTTCACAATCCACCGGTCCTACTAAAAATCGTTTTAATGTAGTGGCCTCTGCAGGAGCACCGATATAAGTTTTCACCGAGCGTTGTTGTTCGCCCTCGTGGTTGCTAATCACCTTTGCAGTGCCATCACCTACTTTGCCTGGTATGGCTGCCAATAACATGCAGTTGCTTACATCTTCATAAGCAGAGTCATCAGTTTCTATCCACAGCAAACCACTTTTTGCAAACCACAATCCATCAGGACTAGAAAAATCATTCTCCGCAGTGAGTGCAGAGAGATTGATATTGTCTTTATCCGCACTAGCACGAGCAGCAAATAAAAATACATCCCATTTGAAATGGAGTGCATCAACGCGAGCTTGCTCTTCCGCCCAGCGAATAATATGACCATTCGCATTGCCTTTTTGTGCGACACCGTTTTTGGAGTCGTTATAAAAGCGTGGATTAGCAGCGTCAACTTTATCGAATGCACGCGATGGATTGTAGGTGAGTGTCATATACACCTCGCCGTTGTGCGGATTGACAGCACCCCATTCTGGTCTGTCCATCTTGGTTGCACCGACTGTATCGGCTGCTAAGCGAGCATGAATTAGCACATCAGCTTGATCTTTAAACGCATAGGGAGTGGCATTAGCATCAAGCCCATTTTTACCGAACTCAAGTAATAACCAATCGCCTGAACCATTATCATTAAAACGCGCAACATATAACTTACCTTCATTGAGATATTTGTCACCCGCAGCACTGCCACCAGTTGCATCGCGTGGATCCCATTTTGCATTCGAGACGTATTTGTAAATATATTCATGCCGAGAATCGCAACCCATATACCAAACCAAAGGTTGACCTGCAATCACAGGGCCGGGCCATGCGCCTTCATGTGCAAAGCGACCAAGTGCAGTACGTTTTTTAGGATTCGAATGCGGGTCAAAAGGATCAATCTCTACTACCCAGCCAAAAGTATTGACTGCGTTACGAAAATCATCACTGCTATCAGTAGAGCTTCCAACCACAGCAGCATTCCAGCGTCCAAATTGAAAGTCAGAAGTGTCAGGTTGTACAGTTGCCCATAGCTCTTTACCTTTACCTGCGATGCCATAACGTTTGAAAGCAATCAGTTCACGTGCATTGCGTTTGTTATCATCTTCAGGCATGCGTCTAAAAAAACCTGCCCAGTTTTCTTCGCAAGTGAGATACGTTCCCCAAGGTGTATGACCGTTGGCGCAATTTGCAATCGTGCCACGCGTGCGCGTACCTGTAACAGAATATTTTGTAATCATCAAAGGACTGCGTGCAGCAGGACCAGTGATTTCCATATCTGTGAAAGTTGTGATGCGACGATTCCAACGTGAGTCGCGTACCAACTGAAAAGTTTTTCCTTTACGCTGAATCTCCACCACACTCACACCATGTGCCAGCATTTCTTTTTTGACTTCGCTATCAGAAATGCGCTTGCCATCAACGATGGTGGGACCATTCACATGTAAAAAAGCAGGCGTAATCGCTTCATGATTAATACAAAGTAGTGCACGTTCAGAAATATTTTTATTACAATGACCGTTTTTATCTAAGCCAAAGAAATGCATGCCATCATTATGATCACCTGCACGTTGCGTAAATGATTGCGCGCTATCACTACCATCATTCGCGAAAGGCGTTGCATTGGCTGAGATAGCATCACCGGTTTGCAACAGCAATGACCAGCTATATCCCTCAGCTATTGTGAGCTTGTCTTCTTTGTTTTTTGCTACTGCATTGAAATTGAGTTGCAATGCAGCTAGCGGACTAGGCTTTTTAGTCGCTGCATAGGATGTTGAAAGCGAACCACCTAGTACCGCAGTGGCTGCAATACCGAATGAACCTTTGAGCACACTGCGACGAGAGAGACGTGCAGATAAAATTGCATCAAAGCGAGGATTGTTGGAAAAGTTTTCTGAGGAATCAGATGCCGAACTTACATCTTGCAAATTAGAATACTTTGCATCATCAGACATGATCAACCCCCTTAAATAATAATTGAGGCTATTAGAGCATGATCACATGAAAATTTGATGACAAATATGCAAATGGCTACGGTAAATCTGGTAG
>JACCDY010204457.1_pt1 | contig 12308 bp, 19 predicted proteins | sample 7446391 | NCBI WGS metagenome assembly JACCDY01 (sample SAMN15323451, study PRJNA562643) | freshwater metagenome | isolation source: river surface water | place: USA:Blue River Watershed | collected 2017-08-18 | reverse complement strand
ATCCCGCGAAAGATCGCGTAGCCACTGATTTTGATGCAATGCGAACCTGTGCGAATTTCTGCGAAAGTGCTCAAGATTTAAGCAAAAAGCAGATGGGTTCTAGATTTTCTGGGTCCTTCCCTGCCAAAAACCTATGCGGGGGGCATCAGCGCCAGATTTGTCTACCGATAGGCTCGAAATCCGGGTACGCGGTACGCACCGGGTACGCACTGATCTATTGCGTGTAACTTGTTGTTAGTGCGAGCTCCATTACCAAGGGTCGTGCGCGATCGACGAAAACCTACTGGACCCCGTGTCGAACTCAGTTGGTGAGTTCGAGTGCTAGCAATAAATAATCTCCTTAGCCATACCAACCTTCGTAATGTCATTAGGCAGATGAAGCAGGGGTTTTAGCTTTGGCATATTCAACTAATACACGCATTACCGAATCGAGTTCTTGGAGATGCGATGACATTTTCTCGGGCGTAATTTTTTCACTAGACAATGCAATTTCACACATTTTTGAAGTGTGAATGATGTAGTGCTCAAGAGGCAGAATCCCCTTTGATCCGGAGTGCTCAATGTGAGTCTTCCAGCTCTCCGTTGCAGCCTTGATTACTAATTCACGAAATTGTTTCTTTTCTTCCGCATTGCGATTAATGAAAGAAGAGATTAACCCTGGCAAAGCACCAATTACAGCGCCACCAAGAGACGCAACAACAGTCAATTCTTCAGGAGACATTTAGTAACCACCTTTCAGGGTTTCGAATTGATTTCGTATGGGGTTCATGTTTTCAAAACTACTACCACTTACAGTCACGACGAATGTCTTTGAAAGCTTCTTCAGCTCTCGTGATATCAAAGATGGCTGTGATTGGGCTTTCCCCATAAGGTGTTAGGTTCACGGCATAGCTAGACCCAGTCGCAAGCCTTTTCAAAGTAGCGACTGGTGAGGGCATGAAGGAGGCCTTGCGATCAGTTGAAATGTTCCAGTAGGACTTTTCAGCTTGCAACTTGTCAATGCGGCTGGTAACGGTGATGCTGTCGGTACCAAGGAAAGTAGACCAATGGACGAAAGCATCTGTTTTACCGTTCTTGCAACGGACAGTCATTTCAACCTTCTCGCCATAACGACCTCGTCCGTCAGTAGCTTCAAGAGTTGCATAGTGAATGGACTTGTCTGTCAGCGGGTCTGTGTCTGTAGATGTTTGCCACTGACCTTTAGCGCCTGTTGTTGTGTCCACAGTGGTTGGCACTTGACCATATTTTTTTGCCAAGTCATCAAAGCAGGAAAGCCTTTGAACAGTATTGTTATTCGCTGCACACTTGGCAAGTTCTTTTGAATCAATCACTTTAGATGGTGTTGCCGCAGAGCTTTGACTGGCGGCAGCAGCTGGAGCGGAATCTGTCTTTTGCCCGCAAGCGGCAACCAGCAGCAATGAAGCCGTGGCAATTAGAAATCGTGGCTTCATTGGGCATCCTTGGTGTCGTTGAGTGGCTTATTGAAGAGCTTCTGAACAGCCGTTCTAAATTGAAGAACTATGGCAATCATGTAAATGCCCTTGCCAATGAAGTAGTAGCCCATGCCGTTAGCAATTGATTCGATCATGCTGTTAGCGCCAGCGGCCTTGAGCCCTACTAGGCTGAGGCCGCCAAAAATACAAACGACACCGCCAATGATGGCGAAAACTTTGGAAGGGTTGGCCCATGTGGCCTCTAAGTTCGTATCTGACATTTGCACCTCTCTTGTTAGATTTATAACTATACATCTTGGTGCTGAGCTTAAGATCAAGATCGATGGTGTGAACCAGAATCAAAGTAATGCCAGTAGGAGGATGAAGACTAGGTCCCCACACATCAATCTCAACTGGTGTTTGTGGATGAGAAGAACCAGCAAGTGGGCTTGCGCCACCATGTACCCACCCAAACGTGCCGGGACATGGGGCGAATGAGTATTGAGTTAGTCGTGCTTAGTTATCCTTGCTGGATGACAAAAGCCCTCTTCGGAGGGCTTTGCTGTTGGCTGCATCTATAGTTGGAAAAGTTTAATTTAAGTATTTGCTGGCTTGGGTGTGGGCCAATAGAATGACTAATTTGATAATTTTATAGGGCTAATATGAAAAATATTTCCACATTAGTTGCTGTGGCAATTCTGCTTTGTGGTTGTGCGGCAAACACTCCAAAAATCACGACTCTGAGCAATGGGCAAAGTGGGTTTGCTGTTGCTTGCAATGGGAGTGCTTATCACCCCAAAATCAATTGGGGGACATGCTATGAAGCGGCAGCCAAGCAATGTTCTTCTGGTTTTCAAGAGGTTGATCGTGAGCAACGTACTGTAGACGTGGATATGGCAATGCGAACTCTATATTTCAAATGCAAATGATCATCACAGCATCAGAGTGGTGATATGGCGACCTCGCAACAATACGTCAACACGTTGGGACTTGTTTGCGACATGGTTGGCGCATGTCTACTTGCATACGAGATTGTTAGGACCAATAAGCATCCACAAATTATTGACAATGGCGATGCTGGAGCCCTGAACGGCGGTACAAACCTCATCACAAACCCTGCTTACGAGCAATACGAAAACCGAAAGCACCGCTACATGTGGGCCGGTATGCTGTCTTTGCTAGTAGGTTTCGGATTACAGATATACGCAACTTGGATGTAAAGGAATCGCGATGAAATCTTTTGCTGCACTTTTGCTTGCTGCTCTAGTATCGGCTTGCTCGTTCAATAGCAAGGTTAGCTACTTTCGTGAGATGAACATCCCAGAACAACTTGCCGATGACATGTTCTCAATTGCTCCGGCTGAGATACGCTTGCTTGGAGATGCTCCGTTAAACAGATACCGACTAGACCAATACGATATTGCATATGCTGAAGATCGTGCAATAGAAAATGCAAAGGCTTATGGTCTTAGTCGCCAAGAATACGAACGACGAGAAAAGCTAAGTGAAATTTATAGCAAAGAATGCCGCGTTGCTGATAGCGAAGCAGCGAAGAAAACCCCAACGAGTGTGGCTGTCAAATGCGGAGATTTGGGGCGACAACGAGCTGGGTTAATTTTGAAATAGGGGCGTGTCCTAGATTTTGTGTAAACGGTTTAATGGCAAGAACGATTACAGCTCTGCGTCAAACCCAACTTGAATTTCCATTTGAGGATCTGCTGGCTCATCGTTTTGGTCTGTAAATCTGATACGACATTGAGTTGTGCTCGGCATATTTCGCATGTACAAAGGCGGCTGATGCCCTGTGACAGCATCGCGCTTTGTCCCCGCAAGTGATTGGACATGACTCACAAATTTAGCTGTGGGCGCTCGCTTTGCAGGAATTAAATGTTCAAGTCCTTGTTCTATTTCATGGTCTGTCAGCATGTAACACCAGTTGAGCGCCCACAAATTTTCTTCAAGCGCTGTCTTTTGCTTTTGGTTTTTAATAGGAACTGCGCAATGAACTACAGGGTGATTCCTACGAGCACTTTCAGGGTGAATAACTGAACCATGCAAACTTCTCAAGACAGCGGTTTCTGCTTTTTGCAAGATGCAGCAACCTGACCAATCCAAGTTCTGCTCACTAGCAAACAAAGATTTGAAGTCTTGGCTAACAAAAACGCCATGGTCAATACTCTCGACGTAGTCACCGACGGAAATCGCCCCTCGCAACGGAAACTTGGTGGTAAATCCTCTTTCAAGTAATAGCGTTGCAGCAAATACAAAGTTGCTCACATTGCGCGGATCATCTACGGGATGTGAGACCAAAACAACGGAATCAAAGACGAACTTTGATGCGGCAAAGTTGCTAACTTTCGCTGTTTGATGAAGCTGGTTAGCTGGATGAAAAATCTTAGTGTTTGCTTCATCAATAAACGTACAGTACAGCGCGACAACGTCAGCAGGAGTCTCTGCTTCTAAGCGCGCTGAAAAACCCAGTACATCCAAAAATGCAATTAATCGATTTTCCAAAACTGTGATTGCTGGGTTCATAGCGATCCCTATCGTCAAACTATTGCCTCATCTACTTAACTAGCAGATTTAGACAAACGGCGCTGCGTCTTGCCACCCCACAATCGCCCCCATCGCTTTTAAATCGTGTTCAGAGCGTGTGAGCAGTAAAGTCTTTACTCTTGCAGGCCATGTCGTTTGCGGGTTAATGGCACGAATACACCAGCACAACATGACTAGCGTGTTGTAGACCTTCCGCTCATCTAATGTGTCTTTGTTGAATTGTGAACTTAGTAAAAACGGCCGGTTTGGCAAAGTCATGATCAACGTGAACTTGCGATTCCAAACTCGACCATGGTGAGCGCAAATATTTCGAACGTGAGTTAAGTGGTGAGCAAAGGCTCGAACTACAACCTCATCCAAATTCAATCTTGACGCGATTGCTTGTCGGTCTTGACGTTTATTAATGTTTTCAATCCATTTTGATAAACCACCAAGGGTCAGCAGTTCGCATACTGCCCATATCGGTGGACGTGATGGATTCGTGTATTTAGTCTTGTAGTGCTTAACGAAAGTTTCTTTGCTTCGAGACAACTCTTCATCGAGGCTATTCAGGCAGTTGTCAAAAATATCTTTTTTGTAAAAGATGTTTTGCTGTAAGAAGGCGTGTGCGCCATACTTTTCAGCCAGCACTTGAGCCCAGTGAGTTCTCAAAGCAATTTCGACCCGCTCGATGGCCTCCAACAACAGTACCCGCAGGTTTCTGTCAAATACGTAGAGTGAATAGACCGCATCGAAATCCGTTCCGGCGATAAACGAGTGATTAGCCTGTTGAGACTGGTCATTGCCAATTTTCTCAAATGGCAACCAGTAAGCACGAAGCCTGTAGTAATTGACATGAGAAAGCACTCGGCTGGCCCTAGCTTCATCGGCGAAGGACATGCCCCTGTTCTTCAGCAATTCAATTTGCGCAGGGATATCGAGCGGGGGCTTGGTGAATTCCACCTAGACAACCTTTATCGGGAACACAAAAAAGAAACCCGCCGGGGTGCGCATCGTTGAGAGGCGTGGCGGGTGTTGTTGCCTTAAATTCTATAGTGTTTAGCTAGGTTAACTGACTATGTTTTCTATTGAAAACTCTATATAAATAGTTTTTGTCTATGAGATTTGACGGTCCAAGGGCTGCTCTGATGCTTCGTCTGCAGCGACAAGTTGGCTGTATGTGTCGTTATTTTGCAGCTTTAGCCCCCTACCTGAGTCCCCGTACACGGTCTCGCTAATCCTTGAAAATTGGAATAGAACTTTGCATATATTAGACATACGGGTTCAGTAAAGGTGATGCTGAAGTGACAAAGGCGCAGCCAGTGAAGTGTTAATGAGAAGGTGGCAAGTTTGTCCTGTGTTTAATTTTTGTGCGTTAGATCAAGTAACCGAGCCTCGCTTCTCTAGTTTCGTGTTTAGGCTTAAGGTAGACTGGAAATAGTCTTAATTTGAGGAAAATTATGAAATATCTGCTTATTGCAACACTAACGGCTGTTACTGTTCTTGCCGGTTGTGCGCATGCACCAGCGCCGCCTGTGAACTACGCTGTTCCTAATGTTGGAATGTCAAAAACTCGACTGAATGCAGAGCTTAAGTCGATCAATGTTTCATATGCAAGTCAGGCTGAGGCCACGGGATCGATCTCTGCTACTGCGGTGCGCACACCAGAGTTGTGGAAATCTGCACTTGATGGTGCGCTGAATGACATGTTAATTTTCCGAGATGATGCAAATCGGAAAGTGAATTTAGTGGTCAAGATCACAGAATTCAACCCAGCAGATAGTGGCGTTGATATGCTTTCTACAGCAACAGCTCGCTACGACCTAGTGGATAGAGGGAATGGTGACATCATCTATTCACAAAACGTTTCATCTACAGGCACGGTTAAGTTCGGAGAGAACGTCAATGGTTTGGCGCGAATCATTGAGGCTACAAATCGAGCTGTACGGAGCAATATTGCTACGTTTTTGCAAGCTCTAGAGACTGTTGATTTAACAAAACCAATGTTCCCAGTTAAAAGGTAGTTTTATGAAAAAAATTGCAGCAGTTTGTGCAGTTGTATTAGCCCTTATCGGTTGCACTGCCCCTAATATTTCCCCTCAGTCGTATTCGGCGGGCTCGGTTGGTCAAGTTAATCGCACGGTGTCTGCTACGGTTGTAAGTGCTCGAGAGGTCGCCGTTTCTGGTACCAATAGCACTGGTTCAGCAACAGGTGGTGCATTAGGTGCCGTTGCCGGATCTTCAGTTGGCGGTTCGTCACGTGATGGCTTGGCAGGTGCGATTGTTGGTGCTGTCGCAGGTTCGATTGCTGGCGCGGCGATTGAAGCCAATTCAACTAAGCAGATTGGCTATGAATATGTAGTTGAAACCTTCAATGGTAATTTGATGACTATTGTTCAAGGTGCTGATGTCGTTTTCAAGTCGGGCGATAAAGTCTTGGTCCTTTACGGCACTCCGTCGCGCATCATTGCCGATCCCCGAGGTAAATGATAAGTCTCCGAACATATTTTTTGACAGGCGTAGATGTCTATAGCCTGTCTCTGCTGGGCCTTTTTGTTCAGTAGGAGTGGTCTCTACAACCAACTGAGCAATAGGTTCCGCATCGTCATCGCACATGGATCTGCGACGTTGCTTTCAATTTACGGCACTAACTTCCAAGCTGCAATAGCTGAGAGATGATCTGTATGGACGTTTTTATCTCTCACGCGCAGGCTGATCTGCCACTTGCCCAATTCCTTCATCGACATCTGTCTCAGGAAGGATTGAGTGCTTATCTTGCAACGGTTTCAATGGCGCCTGGTGAACAATGGAAGCAGGTAATTCTTGATAACCTGCGCTCATCTACTTGGGTTATTTGTCTTGCTAGCCGTGCTGCATGCGAGTCTCACTGGGTCATGCAAGAGATGGGTGTTGCGATTGGTGCTAATAAAAAATTAGTTCCTATTGTTTGGGATATTTCGCCTCAAGAATTACCAGGCTGGATGAGAGAGTATCAAGCAGTCAATCTAGGCGGAGCGAATCAAGAAGTGGCCCGCGCTGCTATTGAACGAATTTCAGAAACTATCAAATCCGAGAAGCAAAAGGGTTTAGTTATTCTTGGAATGGTCATCGCTGGCTTGATGCTTTTTGGGAGGTGACGCATGAATGAATTGCTAGGTGGAAACTCATGGCAGCAGATGGCTAGTGCGCTTTACAAGCAAGTGCGTCGAAAAATATTTGTGAGTTATCACCATGGTGGTGATCAGTGGTACTACGATGAGTTTTCTAGATTTTTCCATGATGCATGGGAAACTGTTTATGACAATTCCCTTGAGCGCCAAATTGACAGTGATAACACTGCGTACGTGATGCAACGGATTCGCGACAAGCACATCACAGGAACGTCTTGCACAGTTCTTTTGATTGGCGGTCAAACTTATCAACGGAAGTATGTTGACTGGGAAGTTAAGGCGACTTTAGATAAAGAGCATGGGCTTTTGGGGATCATCCTGCCGTCGCATATTAAAAATACCGATAATCAAATCTTGGTTCCTGATAGATTTGTTCATAACGTAAACACAGGCTATGCCTCGTATATGTTTTGGGAGCAATTAACCGCTGAATCTTTAACGAATGCCGTTAATGCTGCGGTCAGCGCCCCAAGTCGATTGATTGACAACTCATCACCAATGAAATCGAAGAACGGGTAGTTCAAATGGCAGTAATCAAAAAAGGCACTTTTGCAATTGACATTGGGTTTGTAAAACTTGGTGCAGATTTTGAGGAATTAGATCGCCAGTGCGCGTGGGAGCTTTATACCGAGCTCGCAACTCGGGTTGCACTGACAGGTAAAACTAAGGATCCCGATTGCACAGATTTTTCAGGTGAAGTTTTTTCAGAAAGTCTTAGCTCTGTCTACACCTTCTTTGACGAGGCTCGAAAAATAATGCGCAACTTCCCTGTTGGCAGAATTGGTCCGTTGAAAGTTGAAAATCACCTAGGCGCCATGATTCATCGAGCCATGCGAGACGTGTTGCGTCCGTTTCTCGAAACATGGCAAGCAGATTACAGGCATTGGTGGGAGCACGATGCGGATCAAGATTTACCTCCCTTCGAGCGACAAAAGGCATACCCTCGTTCGAAAGAATTCATTTCACATTGGAGTGATATGCGGGCAATCATGCGAGCCATTCAGGATGAACTGGTTATTGCGTACAAGCTCGTTGATGTGACTAAATTTCAAGAAAAATTGTCATGAAGGCTCGCGAAAATGGTGACACCTAAAAGACTAGGAGTAGCGCTGGCTATATTGGTAGTGCTTGCCAGCATAGTGATTGGTTTAGACCGCACAAAACTTGCATCCAATTTAGCGAATGGCTCATTGCCGACAACGGCTCTATTAAAACCGGTTGATGGTGGGCCTGCCTATCTACGGCTGGAGCAAGAGCACGCTGAGGTTGTTGCAAGATTTCTTTTGTCTTGCATAGAGGGCCGCATGTACTGGAATGCTGGCATTGTCACAACGCCAGAACTATCTGCTGCGATGCTTGAAAAAGCGACAAGGAACTACTTGGAAATCGATTCAGACGAAATTCTCCAGGCGCAAGGTAGCGTTGGTGCTCAAGTTGCTGAAAGCACCATTTGGATTTTTCGCCCTTTAGATGTAGTGCAAGTCAATGCATTAAAAAAGGCACAGACCCTAGGTGCTTGGACTGAAAACGGAAGTGACTTTAGATGGGGTGCTTTTATGTCAATTGAAAACGTTCGCGGTGACATCAATCGTTACGTAGAAAAGTGCATCCAACCGTCGAAGATTCAATGACTATGACCAATAAAAATGAAATATTCTTTGATGGCTTTTTATCAGCCAAAGGTGGATTGACTTTAGCGACCAATCCGCATCCTTTGGTGTTGTCGAGTTCCTATTCAATTAACAGCGATGATCTTGCTCATTTTGATTGGGAGCGTGGTTGGCACTTGGGGAAATTTGTCGTAATCGAAGAGCTACGCGAAGTTAAGCATGGCCAAATACTGCAAGCAAGTAAAGCTATTAAAGAAAATCAAAATGAGTACGCTGTTCTATGTAAAACGGCAAACCTTGGTTTTTTTGAAGGTGGGCTAAGTCGTTTCCGGGCTGATCGGAAACTGCGCAAGCTATCCGATGCAATTCGCGGTAGTCATGAGTTTGGACTTCTCAACGAGCTTCAGTTTGAAGTTTATTTACCTTGGCGACCAAGTGAAGACCCCTATGAAATAAAGTTCTTTGATCTGCAAAAGGAGCAGGAAAACGCATGGAAGTTTGTGGAGATGTACGGCGATCTTCACGGTGTTAAGGCAGCAAGACAAAACTCTGTTCGTGCAGAGCTTGTTACGCTAATGAATAGTCCACACAGGTAGCTGATAGTGAGGTGCGGTAACTCTTACTTGTTATACCCAGAATAGATAACTAGAAAGGCATGCCCTGTGGAGGTCAACTGTGGGGAAAAGTCCACAACTAAAACTTATTTATTCTTATCAAGGTTTTCGATTTATTTGAAGAAGCATCAAAAAACTTGAATCTGGACACTGTCACCCTCTAACAAGATATGCGTTCAAAAGGATTAATTTTCGGCATGTCAAATACAGCACCACCTTAAAAGCCTCGATATCCTCGAGGCTTTTTCTTTTGGCGCAAAGCCCCAGTGTGTGCGGGCTCCGCGCCGAGGATGCGTTGTCACACACCTCGCATATCCAAGCAAAAAGGGCTGCAATGCAGCCCTTTTTCGTCTCTGTTCTCTGTTTCCCGTTGGTCGTCCCAACCCAAGATGCCCTATCTATGCGGCTTTGCGGCCATCGTGTTTGAACTCAGAGGTGGTGGGCTCAGGCGATTTGAATTTCGTGGATAAACCCGCGATTAAGGCCTCTTGTTCCTCCCAGCTGTCTGGCAGTTGCTTTCGCATAAAGAACTCAAAGGAGAGGCCTACAGGGCCTTTGGCGCAGGCAACTCGCTCGGCGATAGAGGGTGACAGGCGAGCCAGTTTCAAGATCTTGTGCACACGCACCTTGTCCATGCCTTCGGCACGCGCAAGCTCAGTCATGTTGGCCACACGCCCCGTGTCGATGAGATGCTGCCAATAGACCGCTCTGCCCAACGCTTTGATGAGCTTGGCATCCATAGTCGCCTGCCAAGGTTTGGCGTTGGTTCTGGGGTCTTCATCTTCGGGGCTGATGATGACCTTGGTTGCATGGTGGCGCTCAATCCGCATTGGAATGACTGTGGTGAGCCGAAGCCCTTCCTTCTTCCCGCTGCGGACCGTCTTAGCGTTGCCCATCTCGCTCAGAATTGTTTTGACTCGGTTCATGCTTGCTCCATTTCTGCCAACTCCGCGCCGATGCTGTTGGGCGCAAGCTCACATGCAAGTTGCAACCAACCCGAGTGCAGCCAATCAATCTCAATCGCTGATTCTGTGATTTGGACGCGTTCGATGAGCAAACGAACAATTCGAATTTGCTCTTGCGGGAACATCTCAGCCCACATTGCGCCCATGTTGCGCATCGCCAAGAGCACGTGCCCTTCATCAATGTCTGGGTGCTGCTTGCGAATCTCATCCCACACCGCTTGGATAGATTCAGGCGATTGCAATGCGGCGACGACATGCTTGATCACGATTCCTTCAATCTGTGATGCCGTAATCAATCCGAACCTATCTGCGGTTTTTCCAAACCGCACGGTGTGCAGGTCTTGGTAGTACTGATAGCGGTGACCGCCATTGGCTTTCTTAACAGTGAAGCCGGGTGTCATGCGGTGACCATTGGGTGCGAATAACAACCCACGCAACAGCGCCGGTGGGTTGTGGCGTGACTGTGCCAACGAGCGCAGATCGGACGGTTCCAAATCCAATATTGGGCGCACCGCATCCACCATCTCTTGAGTGACGATGGCATCGTGCAGGCCCGGATAGGTCTTGCCCTTGTGAGCCATCAAGCCTTGATACAAGGGATTGCGCAAAATCGCAAAAATGGACTGTCGTGAATACGCTTTGCCCTTGCGTGTCTTGATGCCTTTTTGTTCAAGGGCTTGCAACACATCAACAGTGCGACGCACGCGAGCGTACTCTTCGTAGATGAACCGTATGACTTCAGCCTCTTCTGGAATCACCCACAGCTTGCGGTTTTCAACACGGTAGCCCAGCGGGACCGCGCCACCCATGAAGATGCCTTTGGCCTTGCTGGCTGCAAACTTATCGCGGATGCGCTCGCTGGTGACCTCGCGTTCAAACTGAGCAAATGACAACAGCACGTTGAGCATCAAACGCCCCATCGATGTTGCCGAGTTGATTTGCTGGGTGACCGCACTGAAGCTCACCTTGTGCTCATCAAACACTTCGACCATCTTCGCAAAGTCAGCCAGCGAGCGTGACAAGCGATCGATCTTGTAGACCACGATCATGTCGATGCGACCTGCTTTGATGTCTTTGAGTAGACGCTGCAGGGCAGGGCGTTCCATATTGCCGCCTGAGTAAGCTGGATCGTCATAGTCATCTTTGACCGAGATCCATCCCTCATGGCTTTGGCTCTTGATAAACGCGTGGCCAGATTCTTTTTGAGCATCGATGGAGTTGAACGCTTGGTCCAGACCTTCATCGGATGAGACGCGGCAATAGACAGCGCAGCGCTTGGGTTTTACTTTCTGAACTTCATTCATGTTGTTGCCTTTCAATCTTTGACCAAACCAAAAAACTTAGGACCCGACCATTGGCATCCAGTGATGTGACGGGCCACGGCACTTAAGCTCTTGAACTCTTTGCCCTCGAGCTCGAAGCGACCTTCGGGTGTGACGGTGACGCGATAGGAGTTGGGACCAAAGTCGCGCACAAATACCGTTCCGGGAAGTACTTCGCGCAAGGGGTAGATGCGGTTGCCCAACTTGGATTGGCTTTCACCCAAACGCATGAGGCGGCGTTTGATATCAGGGGTCATGCCGCCAAAGGCTTGTTCCTGAATCTTGTAGGCAAGGCGCGAGCTGAGATAGTCACGCGTTGTGGTGGTGGGACGCTTGGCGTAGAACTTGTCCCACATGAGCCAGAGCTCTTTGATGGGCATGGTGCGCAACGCTGCGACTTGGGAGATGACCGACGGTGTTTGGTTCGGTGCTGACATTAAAGAATCCTTCAAAGGTTTTACAGGTCTCTATGAACGCTCTGTTTGAGCCATAAGCCAAGTCATAAATTGCTATTCGTCCAGCAATAAGCGGGTGATTTGCACAATTCAGACAGCCTGTGGCCGATAACGGCGCGACTTAGTGAACAACCCCCTTGCCGTGGTCGCTGGTGCGGTAGGTCACCAACTCGCCTGTATCGCGGTGGGTCATCAACATGAACT
>JACCDY010940712.1_pt1 | contig 12311 bp, 10 predicted proteins | sample 7446391 | NCBI WGS metagenome assembly JACCDY01 (sample SAMN15323451, study PRJNA562643) | freshwater metagenome | isolation source: river surface water | place: USA:Blue River Watershed | collected 2017-08-18 | reverse complement strand
TGCTGTAGATACCAGACTATCATCTTTAATAACTACAAATGATGATAGAGCTAGTAATTATGTAAGAGTGGCAAGCAATGTATTAGCAGTTGATTACAATAGGCTCAATGGAAATGTCAGCAATTATGTAAATGCTGTAGATACCAGACTATCATCTTTAATAACTACAAATGATGATAGAGCTAGTAATTATGTAAGAGTGGCAAGTAATGTTATAATTTCAACAGTTAAATCAATAGGCTATATAACAGCAACTACATTACCTGTGGCTACTGCTTCTGATTTAGGAGCTGTCAAGGTTGATGGAAGCACTATAACTATAAATGGTTCAGGTGTTATATCTGGAGCTAATACTTATGTTCTGCCTGTTGCTACTACATCTGTTTTGGGAGGTGTTAAACAAGGAGCTAATACAGCTATTAATGCAAGTGGTATTATATCAGTTGATTTAAGTACATATACAGGAAATGCTATAATAAATGGAAATCTTACAACATCTAATCTTACAGTTTTGGGTTCTACTACTACATTAGATACAAACGTATATATAACAGAAAGACTAGAGATTTTCAATGACAGTCTTAATAATGCTGTAATTATCAAGCAAAAGACACCAGGATATAACATAATAAATGTATCTAATTTAACAAGCGAAGTGTTTACCATTGGCTACAATGGCAATATTACTTTTAAAGATTCTATAAATAATATAACAGCTACACAATTCAATCAAATTGCTAATATAACAACAAATGATGGTAATATTAGCAATTATGTAAGAGCTACAAGCAATGTGCTTGCGATTGATTATAGAACCCTCGATGGTAATATTAGCAATTATGTGAGAGCTACAAGCAATGTGCTTGCGATCGATTATAGAACCCTCGATGGTAATATTAGCAATTATGTGAAAGCTACAAGCAATGTGCTTGCGATTGATTATAGAACCCTCGATGGTAATATTAGCAATTATGTGAGAGCTACAAGCAATGTGCTTGCGATTGATTATAGAACCCTCGATGGTAATATTAGCAATTATGTGAGAGCTACAAGCAATTTCTTATATAATAATTATAGTAATCTTATAGCTAATATTTCTGTTTCTGGAGGAAGCACTGGTAGCGGTAGTACTGGAGGCGGAATAACATATTGGAAAAATATAACTGGTACTACTAAAAATAGTATTTATTATGGTGCCCCTATTAAAATTGGCGGGGACAAAACAGTAGATGTAAGTAATAATTATATTATGGATGTTGTGGGAAATATTAGAGTAACTGGTACAATTACTACAGGTTGGTCTGGTGATGGTGGAGGCGCGAGTGATGGTGGCGTTAATGGTGTTGGTGGAGGTGGTGATTCATATTGGACAGCAATAAACTTATCAAAACATATATTTTATTCGTCAAATGTTAAAATAGGAGGAGAAAGTAATGTATCCCCTACAAATAAATTGCAGGTAGATGGTAATATTTCGGCAACAGGTCAAATTATCTCGGGATTTTCAGATAATAGATTGAAAACAATAACATCAAATATAAATAATCCTATGGATATTATTAGTAAATTAAATGGTTTCTATTATATTCCCAATGATATAGCTATCAATAATTGTAGTGCTAAAAATAAAGAAGATGTAGGATTAAGTGCCCAAGATGTTAATAAAATCCTTCCTCATATAGTTAATTTGGCACCATTTGATTGTCTATTGGATAATAGTAATAATTTGATATCTAAATCAGGATGTAATTATTTGACAGTAAATTATGAAAAACTTGCGCCAGTATTTATAGAGGCTATTAAGATGCTAAATGAAAAAATAAATAATTTGACAAATGAAATAGAAAGATTAAAAGCAAGAGATTGAAGCATCTATATAAAGAATACTATTTACTATTTAATATATATATGGAGGGTCTTATTGATACTAGAAATGAATATATTGAACATATACAAGATATAATAGCTATACCTTTATCGCAACGCATATATGATATATGGTGTGATTGCTCAAAAATTAAAGGAAGCATTAAAGAGTTCCAGAAAGAACTTATACAAATTAAAAAATGGAATAATAATATTATATATGAAGAATATAAAAAAATTATAAAAAAAACTAAATGCAAATATTTGCATGATCTTATTAAAATGATTATAATAACTACTATAAAAATAAAGATTTATGAGTACAAAGACAATTTTAACAATATCAAAATTAAAATACCATTGGCAGAGGATTTCATTCACAAATGCTATATAAATATATCGATATTTTCTTGGAAAAATGCTTATTTATTTAATAATAAAAACATTAAGGATTCTGAATATCAAAATAATTTGAACATTATAGAAGAAAATATTAGAATAATTATTAAAAAAACGTTCAGAGATTTCATTCCATTTGATGATATATTTCAACAAATACAAGATAATATTGATAATATTCGTGAAGAGAATACAGAACGAGATATTAGCAAAACAAAATTATCTAAACAAGGCAAAACTGAAAAAATAACTACTGCTAAAGCTCTATATAAATCTGAAGAGGAGCCTGAAGAGGAGCCTGAAGAGGAGCCTGAAGAGGAGCCTGACGAGGAGCCTGAAGAGGAGCCTGAAGAGGAGCCTGAAGAGGAGCCTGAAGAGGAGCCTGAAATAGCTCAAACAGAATCCTTAGAATTAACTAATTCAATTATTTTAAAACAAGAAACCAAAAATGTTAAAAATAATGATAAACAAAAAGATGATAAAAAAAAGAGTGATGATAAGAGAAAAAATAGCGATATAAACATTCAAAATGTCAAAGAGAAAGAAGATGGCGAAGAGGTAAAAAAGAACAAAGTGGATGAAGAGGTAAAAGAGAACGAAGATGACGAAGAGATAAAAAAGAACAAGGTGGATGAAGAGGTCAAAGAGAACGAAGACGACGAAGTGGATGAAGAATATGAAGATAATGAAGATGTAAAAGAGAACGATAATAATGAAGAGGGCGAAGAGGGCGAAGAGGAAGAAGATGAAGATAATGAAGATGATGAAGATGATGAAGAAGATGAAGAGGATGAAGATGATGAAGAGGATGAAGAGGATGAAGAGGATGAAGAGGATGAAGAGGATGAAGATGATGAAGAGGATGATGAAGATGAGGATGAAGATGAGGATGAAGAAGATGATGAAGATGAGGATGCAGATGAGGATGAAGAAGATGATGAAGATGAGGATGAAGAAGATGATGAAGATGAGGATGAAGATGAGGATGAAATAGAAAAAAATAGAAATGGTGTTAAAAATGGAGGTAATATTATAACTATTAGTAATAGTACAGATAATGATGAATATACAACAGAAATCTATAAAAAGGGAGGTTTTTCATATTCGAAAAAAAATAAGGAAGAAGTTGAAAACACGCTATTGCCTATTAATATTACGCAGAAAGCCAGTCCCGGCGATGAATATAATTTATTACAAAAAAGAGAGGCGTATGAAAATATTGATAAGAAGCTTTCTGTTGAAAAGAACAATGGCTCTAAGAAGAATAGCGAGATTAAGGAAATAGTTATAAATGATGATAATAATGTTAAGGGTAAAAAACTACGATTTTTCTAATATTTTTGATTTTTTTTAACCTTTATCAATTTTGTATTTTTCTTTTTCATAAAAACACCAGGATCAAAATCCTCGTTGTCTTCCTCTTCTTCGTCATTCATAAGTCCCATTAAATCTCGCTGATCCTGTAAAGCCTGCATCTCCCATAGATTTTGTGAGCACATTTTATAATTACTGTCTTGCGCTTTGTACCAATATACATTATCATTAATATTATTAGATTGTGTTTTATTATCTATAACAAGACATTCAAAGTTTTCAGTACATTGATTCATTACTTGATTAAATACATCAAATGTAGGAAACATTCCAGCATAATGATTATATATTTTCTCTCTTTCTTTAACTATATTGTTTCGGAATATAAAGACATAATCTATATTTGAGCGTAAATCAGGAGGCAACCCAAGTCCATGTTGCATAGTTATAAGTAGGAAGATTTTATAATGACGACCATTCATAAAAATACATCTTATATTTTTATCTTTTAATGAAGCTTTGTTATACATACAATCATCTAATATTAAGAAGGCTCTTGGGTCTATCGTTGAAGAACCATGCTTTTCTAATTCACGCTTTTTATCTTTTGTAATATTAATCTGTCTATTTAAAAACTTACTAACAAGCTTCTCTTCTAATTCATCATATATTAACATTTTAGGTATGAACTTCTCAAAATATCCATTTGCTCTTTCCGTTGGAGATACAACAACACCCACGGGTATATCTCTATTATAGCTCATAATATCCTTCATACAATAACTTTTTCCTGTGTTTCTCTTACCTATAAAAACAACGACGGAATCGCTTTTAATTTTTGTAGGGTCAAACTTTTTAAGTTCTAACTTCATTTATCTTATAATAACAAAAATAATATAACTACTATACCACAATAAAAATATACATATATATTTTACATATATTACATATATATTTTACATATATTACATATATTTTACATATATTACATATATATATTACATATAATATATATAAGATTATGTTACAATCTTATAACTATATTAAATATATCATATTAAATATATTATTATGTCATTAATACATTATTGGATTAATCTTGATAGAAGCGATAAACGAAGGATATTTATGAAAAATCAATTTACAAGTAAAGGAATTAAGAATCAAAGAGTAGCCGCTATATCTCCAGAAGATTTTGATGATTTATTGGAAAACAAGAGACCACTTACTTGTAAACATCCTGGATGTGTAAATTGCGAATATGAGTTTGCATGTATATCAAGTCATATAAAGGCGATGAAAGTCGGCTTAGAAGACGAAAAAAATAAAGATAATGAGTGGTTTGTTATTATGGAAGATGATATGTTTCTGCCCTTTAATATAAATTACGAGGAACTAATCAAAGATGCCCCGAAGGATTTTGAGATATTACAGATGTGCATATCATATGGCGATACAGTTAAAATATTGTATAATGAGCTATTTCTTAAAAATAACGAGAGCTTTATTAAATGGCGATACTTGCTTCCGTGTGCTGGTATGTATATAATTTCTCGTAAGGGGGCGGAAAAATTAGTTAATAAATTTTATATAAATGGAAAATATGATTTCTCTTCTTGTGAATATCAGATAGTCGCTGATGTGGCAATATATTCAACTGCTAATAGTTTTGCCACAACATTTCCTTGTTCATATCCTAATATTGAAATGGGTTCTGAAATACATCCACATCATCTTGAAGCTCACAATAGTGCTATAATTGATATTAAAGCTGTTCTTAATCACGCATCAGCATATAAGACAATTAAATATTTGGAGCTGTAGATCGTATGCTTAGCCTTCGTGAGATTTGGAATTATCTGATTTAATCATATATTTTTCATTAAAAAAATATATGACGATAAGTTGTTTTCTATGATTTCTCAATTTGTCAGTACAATATAGGATGTAATCGTCATTATTATTATTTAGATTCTTATTTTTAATCCATATTTTAAATAGTTCATTATATAATATGACAGATTCTTTAATTAGAGGATATTTTTCAATTTTATTTGTAGCCAACATCTCAGCCTCTTCTGCTAATCCTATTATATGCAAGAAGTGCTTAGTAATACAATCGCGACATCTTTTATTTTTATTTGTCAAATGTTCTTCCAATAATATAGATTGTTTAATTATTTGTTGCATGTTATATCTTGGATCGCTTACAGGATCCAAAGCATCACAAGTAGTTGTGCATTTATCACCTGATTTGTCGCTTCCTATTTTATTCTTTGATACATTAGTGCTGTTTATTTCTATTAAATTGTTATAATTTACATCTAAACCTCTATTTTTATTTATAACCCAAACTATAATACTCGTGCTAATAATAATTGTTAATATTATTGCGAATGTTTCTACAATATTAGACATATATATTCTAATATTATATTATATTATATTATATTATATTATATTATATTATAAGATGCAACTATATAATAATATAGTATCTAAATATTCAGAATATTTTTTTGAAAACTTTAAAGGAGGAAGGGGAGGAGGTAAAATAAAAAATTATAAAAGTGAAAAAAATAAAGCCAAGAAAAATATTACAAATGGCATATTTATTGCCATTCTGGCATTTTTATATTATATAAATACTTTCTCTAAGCAGTCATCAAAACTTTCAAAGAAAAGCGAAGATCTAGGTTATATGGGAATAGGTATATATCTCATAATTGCTATTTTAGCCTATGTGTTATTATATATAATAATATCATATGTATATAATAATCTTGATACATCAACTGAATACCCAGAAAATGACAAATAATAATATTATGTTTATATTAGAAAATTGAATATATATGAATAAACTTAATATGTTTGTAAGTGAAGAATTTAAAATGGCTAAAGTTTCCTCTGGCAATACTGGAGGCTCAGGGGGCGCTATTGCTGGAGGTACAGCCGGAGGTACAGCCGGAGGAGCTATTGCTGGAGGAGCTACTGGTGGAGCGGCAGGTGGAGCGGCAGGTGGTATTTTTGAAGGAACAGCAAGCGGTGTACTATCAGGAGGAGCGGCTTCTCTTATGAGCAATTCCGGTTCAAATAATGTTGTAAGATGTCCTATTGATGATATGTCGATTTATTGCGTAATAAGCAGAACTGCGAGTATAACTGGTATGATAGTATATATTATAATGATACTTATATTCTTTTCTCTATTTATATACTTTCTATATTCTATGTATAATCTATATTATAGTTCTAAAAGTTCTAAATCAAATAAAAAATAAGGATATAATATAATAGAACTTGCGATATAATATGAGTACCAATAATACCCGCGAATGTACAGAGTTAAATAATATTAGCAAAGGGTTATATTCTGATGGTTCAGATACACCAAAATGTTCTGAGTTATCTATATTAAATACTATGATTAGAAATAATTCAGTAACTGCTAATGGTACAAGAACACCAAGCTGTACTGAGTTATCTAATTTAAATAATGTGATAAAAAATACGAATACAAATACGAAAAATATTTATGATTATCTTAATATTTACAATATTGAGAATTTAAAAATAATGGATTATTCAGGTGCTCCTATTTATATATTATTATTAATAGCCATAATAGCTAATATATTCTTGGCTATTCCTTTGACGCCTGTATTTATCGCAGGGTTTTTATATATAATCATTTTAATTTTCATATTAGCTATGCTTTGTATATATCTAATACACATGCTTCTATTTCAAAACTAGATATACGAAAGTTATAAAAGAATATACAAACCATCCCCATAAAGTATCAGTTAAAGCAATCATAATATCAAACTTTTCATAAATTATCAATGAAATTAAATTGTATATGCCATATACACAAAATCCTACGCTACCGCCATATATTATTGATTTATAGGCCTTTGTTTGTAAATCGTCGCTATTACCAATATTATTCAAAGTCAAAGGTATAGCGATGTGTAATAATGATATCAATATTAATATATAGCATATTATTATATATATAATATGTTTATAAGTTATTTTTGTCAGTTTTCCTTGTATTCTTATAATGTTTTCATTTTGCTCGCGAATATTTAAAAATATCCATATTATATCTAATACCAAATAAACTAAAGATACTATTAACATTTTTATATTATTATTCATTATTCTTGTAGTATCTTTTATTCTCTATTATTAAGCAGTCAATTTATTTTCATTCCATCTGTCCGCCGCCATTTTCATCAAATCCTTATATTGTTTGTCTGGGTTTTCTGTTTTCAGTTTCAAAATTTCTTCCTTGACAAAAATATTATATTTTGTAGGCTCCCTTTTTACAACTTCAGTGCCCGTGCCTTTTCCACTTTTGCTGGATCTTTTGCTCGTTTTCTTAGCAGCTTCTTTATAAGCTGCTGTAATTAGCTTTTTATATTCATCAAGAGTATAGCTATTTTTACAGTCAATAGATTCCTTAAAATATTCGAGAACTTTATTAGTATCAACATTTTTTACAACAGTTTTAGTTTTTTTGTCTTGAATTTCGGAGTCAGAAACAACTGTCGCGTCATCATTTGACTCGTTCTCATTGGCAAAATTATTCAATACTTTATCCATTTTGACTACTTTAAATATATATTATGCCCATTGTTTTATATAATTTTTATTAATATATAATAGTATAGCAATTTTGTATATAAATATGATTAATACAAATAAAAGGATACATATTTATAATAGATATAGAACAATATATACTTCTAAAAATAACTATTACATAAGACATAATAAAAAATATATAGATTTATATACAATTCTTAAAAAAATAAGTGCGAAGGATGGCATAAAGCGCGGTGGTGGGGCAAAAGATAAAAATAATTTTTTAACTGATGAATTAAGAGATATTAAAGATAGCATAGTTATTTTTAAATTACTAATGGATGATAAGCAATCAGAAGCTATTAATCTCTATATCAATTTAATTGAGCTCATTAATACTAAAAAAGATTTGATTATTAAAAAAATCAATACATATCCGCAAAATTATTTTGATAATGAATTAAACAAATCATCCATTATAACATATGTTAAAAATATGCTATATAAAAATATTTTTAATAATTATTTAATCAATATAATACCAAGAATAGATATTAACAGTTTTATAAAAGATAATGACAAGAATGCTATTGAAAATATAATTAAATCATTACTTCACTTAAATGACGATAGTGATGAAAAAATTTTAAAGAAAATTAATGATGATATTCAAAAATATAATGATGTCCTTGAATCAACTATAAAAACAAACTGTAGTAATTATGATATTTTAAAAGATATTATTGTAAAATATATATCAAATGCTAAATCAAAAGTTGAAGATGCAATAAATGAAGTTGATGATGATGAAGAAGTAGTCGATGAAAAGGGTAAAGATGAAGATGATGAGGGTGAAGAAGAGGGTGAAGATGAGGGTGAAGATGAGGATGATGAGGGTGGAGAAGAGGGTGATGAGGGTGAAGAAGATGGTGATGAGGGTGAAGAAGAGGGTGATGAGGGTGGAGAAGAGGGTAGAAAAACAAAAAAAAAGAAAAAGGTTAAAAACAAAAAAACGAGTAATAAAGATGATGTTAAAAAGGCTATTGATGAAGATATGGCTGTTATAAAAGAAGATTTAGAGAATTTGGAAAATAAAGATTATGTTGATAGATTATTACTTGTTTTAGAAAAAGAATCAGAATATTATGAAATGTTTATTAGTAGCACTGATAAAGTTTTTGATAATTCTGAACTACGTAATTATTTTAATAATATAAAAAAATTTTTAGATGATTACAAAGCACTATATAAAGAATATATCGAAGATATGAAAATAAAGCTTGAAAAAAACAAAACAGATATGGAACGACAAAATAATGAGCTTAAATTAAATGAAACGAGTATAAAAGAATACGAGCTCGAAATTAAGAAATTAAAAGAACAACTTAAAAATGAACATAAAAAATATGAAGAGATTAGAAAAAAAATAGAAGAATTGGAAAAAAATGCTGATGCTGATACTGATGCTGATACTGATGTTGGTGCTATTGCAGTAACAAATGAAGGAACTGACCCAAACGAAGCGCGAAACCCTGTTTCAGGTGGTTATAAACGTAGATCAAAAGGTAATTCAAAACGTATTTCAAAAGGTATTTCAAAAGGTATTTCTAAACGCTATAAAATATATCATAATATTATTAGGAAGGGAGGAGAAGGAGGAGAAGGAGGAGAAGGAGGAGATGGAGGAGAAGGAGGAGATGGAGGAGATGGAGGAGATGGAGGAGAAGGAGGAGATGGAGGAGAAGAAAATATAGTTGCTGAAAAAAAGGAGGAAGAAAAATTAAAAATACAAATTAAAAAACTTAAACAACAGTATGCTGATGAAATTATAAAAATAAGAGATTTAAAATTAAAGATTAATGAATTAAAAAAAGGAATAGAAAAAATAAAAAAAAAAATAGAGACAATTCAAAAAAAGATTAAACAGTATGAAGAATTTTTAGAAAAAATAGAGGTGTTTTTTACTAAGATAAAAAATAATTTAGATAAAGTATCTATTAATTCTACTTCGAATAAAGAAGAACGGGGAAAATATACTAATATATCTCTATATAAAAAATACATTGAAACAATCATATTTAATATTAAAACAAAAATTCTATATTATTTTATAGCTAATTATATAAAATTTTGTAATGAATTTAATAATATCAGAGATGATAGTATAGGAGATGATAACTATGGTAAATTAAAGGATTTAATTGAAAAATTATATACTGAAGAAAAAGATGCTACTAAATTTACTGATAATGTATCTGCTGTTGATGGTGGTACTCCTGATGGTACTCTTGTTGCTGATGGTACTGCTGATGGTACTCTTGTTGCTTCCGATGTTCCTGTTGCGTCAGGTGGCGGTTTTAAAGGAGGTAAAGGACAGTTAAGTGTATGTGCGTATCTTACAGATGTTGAGGGTAATCTTGATTTTTTTGAAAAATATGTTAGAATATCAAAGGTCATTGAATGGACGGATTCTAAAAAGAATAGATTACGATTTAAACAAAAAGATAGTATGTTTGTTTTTGGCGGCGATTGTCAAGACCGTGGTATAGGTGATATAAGATTTGTCAATTTATTATTAAACTTTAAAGAAGAATATCCAGATCGTGTAGAATTTATAATAGGAAATAGAGATGCTAATAAGATACGCATATATTCTGAATTATCTGAAAAAATAGTTGGTATGAATAAGACAGAAAGCGTAGCCGAAAATAAATATTTAGCAAAATATGATAATTTCCCTTATTGGGTTAATAAGAATGAAAGGATTACATTAAGAAAATATTTGAAAGATAATAATTACAAGATTGATAACGTTAGCAGATTAAAATATATATTGGACTATACAATGGGTTCAAATGATGCCTTTGATAAAAGAAGGAAGGAACTTTCAATTATATTAAATAAAAATCCCAATTTGATTAGCGACAATGATATTGTTACAAGTTTCTTGAACTCTATATCACCAAATCCTAAAAATATCAAAGATACAAATGATAACTATATGCTTAAATATTTAAAAAGTGGTAAGATTGCTTATATATTTGGGGAACACATCTTTGTTCATGGTGCCATCAATAAATATAGTATTGGTTATATTCCTAATAATAAAAATATGGTTAATGATGTAGATAAGTGGGTTTCTGGTCTTAACAAATGGTTTCAGAAGGATTTAAAAGAATATATGGCAAACCCAGAATATGGAGGAATAAGCAAGAAACGCAAGGGATATAAAATAATAGATTATGTTGTTCCTTCTGATAATAAATCTGTAGTTTATTCTGATAATCTTAAAAATGGAAATGGACAATATATAAATACCAAGGTTATAAAATATTTAAATAAAGGAGGTATTCATAGTATTATATCTGGTCATAGACCGCACGGAGATTGTCCTCTTGTTCTTCGTAGTAAAAAATTAACAGCTGTCAGTGCCGACACATCTTATAGTAAAAAAGGGCATGTGTCTAAATGGGGAATAGATAATCGCGGCAATGCTGTAAGCGAAGTTCTATTATATCTAAATGGAGACATACAAATACACGGTAGATTACAAGATAATCAAAAATACGACTATATAATTAAAAATAAAGAGTCAAAGCCTGAAAAACAGGCAAAGCCTATTCCTAAATATGATAAATATATTGGATTACAATTGAAAAATAAATATTGGGTAAAGAACGTAATCTATGACAAGAGTGCTAAGAATGCTAAGAGTGCTAAGAATGCTAAGTATTACATATCATATGCCAAAGGTTTTGAATATGACGACAAATGGATAACTGAGACTGAATTACTAAAATTACTTTAATTATATACATTATTATATAGTATTATCTTTCTAGAATCCATCTCAATAGCCTCTCAATAGCATATTAATAGCCTCTCAATAGCCTCTCAATAGCCTCTCAATAGCCTATTAATAGCCTCTCAATATTTATTAAAAATTACTTAGAGTAATATAGAATAACAGAGCATTTATTGAGACACTGGATTTTTAAAATTTTTTCATTTTTAAATTTGAGTACATCTTTCTGTTTTTTCAAAAATTTCAAAAGTTTTTTGGAAATTACAAAATAAATCAAGAGATGTACTCAAATTTTATTTTTCAATTTTTAAAAAATTCTAGTGTCTTTTTA
>JACCDY010363785.1_pt1 | contig 12312 bp, 17 predicted proteins | sample 7446391 | NCBI WGS metagenome assembly JACCDY01 (sample SAMN15323451, study PRJNA562643) | freshwater metagenome | isolation source: river surface water | place: USA:Blue River Watershed | collected 2017-08-18 | reverse complement strand
TTTCTTAATCACATAACACAGGAGAAACTATGAATGAGAAACCGACAGACTTTCGACCATTGTCTTGCGGAAGTGGTTGTAGTAAAGACCGTCTAATCCATCTATTCGAGAAACACTTCGCGATTCAAGACGAGGCCTATAATTTAATGGCTGAGGACTACATTAACACCGCAAACTTCATGATAGAAGTGATTTTACCGTTCTTAGAAAGTAGAGCCACTAAAGGCGACATTGAGGCCAATGAGATCATTTACGAGGTTCATACCTTGTTAGCAGGTAAGGCTATCTAGAACCATCACCAGGTCTGCGAGGCGATCACCAGGTCACCTCGAGACTGCCATGAATAGGCTAATATAGGTCTATGATTAGGAGTGCATGGGTGACCTCTGGTGCAAGTGGATCCTATATAACAGAGGTCCGTGGGCCGTAAAGTATATCTCTAGCAGGTATGTCTAGATTATGGAGGTAGTATGTTTAAGAAAGAAACATTTATGCGGATTGCAGAGACCGTCGCCCAAGAAAGTCATGCAGTCAATTATAAAGTAGGAGCGGTATTCGTAAAAGATAACCGTATTGTGGCAACTGGTATTAACGGTATGCCGAGTGGATTTAATAACAAATGTGAGGACGAAAATGGAACCACAAGACCAGAAGTTACCCATGCAGAGATTAACGCTATCATCTTCGCTGCTAAATCTGGTATTCAACTTAATGGCACTGACGTATATTGCACTCTTAGTCCCTGTAGTGCTTGTGCTGCTGCCCTTAGCACTCTTGGAATACGTAATTTCTACTACAGGACTACTTATCGCAATACTGATGGTTTGTCTGTTCTTGCTGATCTAAATATTCCTGCGGAGAAAGTATGAAGATTTTTATTTCGAATTATAGAGACCATTGGATCTCACCTTACACTATTATAGAGAAAATCTACTTTTGGAAAGAGATCGATATCTGTAACCTCACACCATTTCAAGAGCGCTTGGCGACTGCTATAGAACCATTCAGTAAAGGTCTTAAGTTTGTTCTAGATAAGATTCATCCAAGAGTTGAATACATCAAGATCGATCGTTGGGATACATGGTCTATGGACACCACTTTAGCGCCCATCATCGCTGCCATGTTAAGGCAAGTGAAGGCTACCAAGCAGGGCGTTCCAGCAGGATTTGCGCACATGACGAATCCAAGGACTGGCAAAGAAATCTCATTTGCGAAGGCTGAACGTCTATGGACCATTGAGTTGGACAAGATGATTTTCGCTTTTGAAACTCTATCACGAGATTATGAAGATGATTTCGCTGTTGGAGATTATAGGGCTCAACTAAAACTAGAAGAGAAGATTCAAGAAGGTCTTGATTCTTTCAGCAAATATTACCGCAACCTATGGACTTAAAATGAAAATAACAAAAGGTCTTGTTTATCAAGCACATGATTTAGCAGTGAATGCTTTACATACTTCTGGCGTATTTCCATACGGATTTAATCCTAATGTGGAGTATGTTGTTAAGAAGAAACTTAAGCATGGCCACGTAGCATGTTATGTTAACGAAGAATCGACTGATGATTTATTTGTAGTTGAGGTTAACAGTAAATACCACGAGAAAAGTCTTGTAGTTTTAATGGAGAGTATCGCGCATGAGTTACTACATATTTATCTGGATGTTACTGGCCAAGACTTATCTGCAAGCCATGATTCAAAAGCATGGAAAAACTATGAAGACCTTATTTTCAAAGAAACAGGATTAAAGATACTATGAGTTGCACAAACCATTCGTATGAGAACGATGTAGAAGAGTTGTTACAAGAAATCATGCTTGTTAGGGCTCGTAACATGCGTTTAGAATCAGAAGTAGAGAGACTTGAAATCGAAGTAGAATTACTTAGACAACAGGTTAAACAGTCTAGCCATTAAACAATAGGAGATCTTATGAACATTTTCTTTTTAGCTGCCGATCCATACGTCGCTGCGTCAATGCAGTGTGACAAACATATTGTTAAGATGATCGTTGAAACAGCACAAATCTTGGCAACCGTTCATGCTCGCTATGGCGCCACAGAGACGCCTTACCGACCAACGCACGCCAAACACCCTTCAACATTATGGGCTGGTGACTCTGTTTCAAACTATCGTTGGCTCGTAAGCCACGGCATGGGTTTATGTATTGAATACACTCGTCGCTATGGTAAACGACATAAAACGCAAGACATAATTGAGCAGTTGAAAGAACCTCCACTAGATATGATAGATGTAGGATTCACTAGTATGCCACAGTGTATGCCAGATGAATACAAAACTGATGATGTAGTAACGGCCTATCGTAACTATTACAAAGGTGCGAAGGCTCATTTCGCTAAATGGAAGTATACAACTCCACCGACATGGTGGTTGGAGGTAGCATGAATGCAGTAGTTCAAGAATTAATGGATGAGGGTTTCTCAAGAACAGAAGCGATTGAGGAACTCAGACTTCTTCGGCAGATCGCAGCAGAAACTATGGATCCAGAAGCTACGCTACTTGAAGCTGGTATTATTCCAACAGAAGAAAATTTAATTGCATTGAAACCATGAGGAGACAATCGTGAGAAAGCAATTGATTGAAGCTAGTAAAGAGCATTACCGTTCGCATATTACTAAGCATCGCATGAACATTGAAGTACTATTGAATAATCCTACAGCTATTCACGAACATTCAGACATCATGGACGCTATTGAAAAAGAAGCTGCCCAGATTGCTGAGTATATGGATAAACTTGAAGTAATGGAAAAGTACTTCAAAGAATAGACTAGGTCGAGGAAGTGACTATCTTACAACGGTAGTATCTTCCGCAGTATAAAGGGGAGGAATGTAGGTTCGACTCCTACTAGTCATTTCAATGGTCGCCCACTACCATACCAAGAAAGTGGGCATCTATAAGATTATTCTACGAGTGGTCTTATAGATAACGCTATTGTCAGTACGGTGGGACGTACAGGTGGACAACACTATGACAAGGTTCGAATCCAAACAATAGCACCAATTTAATTTCTCAGTAGTGTTAACGGTAGCACGTCAGTCTCCAAAACTGAAGGTTGCGGTTCGAATCCGTACTGGGGAGCCAACGCTACGCAACGATACTACACTCAGACAAACCAATAACCATAGTGCGCATGTCTCAAGTTAACTCGCACGAGGTCAGCATTCCGAACGCTGAATATCTATGGGAAAATGGATACAGGCGATATGCCAAGTCGACTAACCTTGACCCTGCTGAGGAAGAGTTAGGGTATCCACAGGTTCAAGCACTGATTGCGTAGCACCAATTTAACTTAACAGGAGATATTATGAATGATGATTTGATTTATAGATTGCGTAAGCGTGCTGAGATCCGTCGCCAGATTCCAGGTAGAAAGTCTGTGGAGAATGGTGAGCCAGATCGCATCGCTGACTTGCTTGAAGAAGCTGCAAATGAAATTGAAAGACTCGAGGACATTAGAAACTACTATGCCGAAGAGCAAGCTAAGTTTCTAAAACCTGTTACCAGGGGATACATATTAACGTGTGGCTGTGAATCACAGTACGGTGGCTTCCCTAGCGAGTGGGACAGTGAGACACGGGACTGTAAGCCTGCTGTAGCTTGCGGTTCACTTTGTGAGAAACACTATAGTGAGTACGAAGCTAGACCTGCACAATACGATACTAAAGAAAGCGAGTGAGAAATGAAACTAGCAATAGCAAGTGATTTGCATCTCGAGTTCGGTAACATAGAGTTAAAGAACACTGAGAACGCTGAGGTTCTTGTACTCGCTGGTGACATCTGTGTGGCTTATGATTTGGACCCACAAGACTCTAAGTCATACAAGTCTCAAAGAATACAAGAGTTCTTTGTAAAGGTGTGCCGTGAGTTTCCTCATGTAGTCTACGTAGTAGGAAATCATGAGCATTACCACGGTGACTTTAAGTATACTGTTGGGCATCTCAAGGAGTGCTTAGGATACTTAAAGAATCTACACATTCTAGACACTGAGGCATTCAAATACAAGGATGTCACTTTCATTGGTGGAACTTTGTGGACTGACATGAACAAGGAAGATCAATTGACTGTGTTCACTGTTAGACAACGCATGAGTGACTATCAAGTTACTGTGAATAGTGATAGAATGACACAGCGTAAGGTTCCCTTGTATAAAGAGAATCCATTGTTCACACCTGACGGTAGGAATGGTGGCAGATACGAATTAGATGAGAATGGATACTGCACTAAGATCGGTGAGAAGATCAAAGAAGAACCATCTCGACTAGATCCTTTGGATACTGTAGATTACCACCGTAACATGGTTGAGTTTATCAATATTGTAACCAGCCAGAAACATAGTGAGAAGTTTGTTGTAGTAGGGCACCACGCTCCATCAGAGATGAGTGTGCATCCTAGATTCAAACACTTTGATCTTATGAACGGTGCTTATCGTAGCGATCTGTCTGATTTTATCTTAGATAGACCTCAGATTAAGATGTTTATACATGGTCATATGCACGATCAATCTGACTACATGATTGGTTCTACTAGAGTTGTATGCAACCCACGTGGTTACATCGGTCATGAGAAATGTGCAGATGATTTTAAATTAAAATACGTGGAGGTATAAATGACAACGTTTACTACTGAAGATCGTGAGATAGCTGAAATTTGGGAGATGTGGCAAGAACGCAAGGTGAAAGAACCCTTGGATGCCTATGATGTTGCAGCGAATGTGCAAAAGAGATGGGCAGAGATTGCTCAGTCAAGAAACAATTCTGCAATGCTGACTAAAGATCAGTCTTTGGTTCCATGTTTTGTAATCACGGAGTATGGTGTTGATATTGTTAGAGATGTCTACATCGACCCTAACTTTGGAGTAATGATTGATGCTCGACTCATTCGTCAAACAACAGAAGTATAGAATGTCTATCTGCGAACAGTGCGATAGATACAATGCTGGAAATAAGACTTGTATGGAGTGCGGTTGTTACATGCCACTCAAGACTGCCATACCAATCTTCAAGTGTCCCAAACATAAGTGGGACTAAACGTGAGTAAAAAGGTTCCCAAAGAAGCCCATGAGGACTTCTGAGGGATCCCTCACACCGTTAAAATAGCACAGCCTTAGCCCCGTTCGTGCAAATTCAATCAGAGCCTCCTTGGCTCTTCTAGACCGTTCTGGTCAATAAAATTCAAACTAATATGCTTTAAGTTTTCTAGGCGTCAAATCTATAAATGGTATTGGTGGCAATAGGGACGTGTTCATCCGTAAGATACTGGATTGTATAAACATTAGTGTCGCCTTCTATGGCGAATAGGTCTATCTGAACAGGTTTCATCGGAACTCCATAGTGTACCTGTTAACTCACCTACGTGATGACAACTATAAGAATTCTTAGAATGGTCCTGCTGAATTCCCTAGTGGACCTTCTTGATCTGCTGTGTCCTTTTCGTAATCATTGACTGTATTTGATCCTCCATCTACATGTCGACTACCTTGTCCGCTAGTAGAAGTGCTTTGTTGGCAAGAACTAAATAGACAGAGGTAAACCTGAATATTGGGTTTATGCATAACATCTGAGTTGGGAGCAGAAGCACAACTAACAAGAAACAAAGAAGCCATTACTAACAATATTGTTCTCATGGCTATCCTTTATTTAGTACTTAAATTTCACACCAGCAGAAACAACATATGGATTTACGTTAGTATTACTACCGACGTTAACCATTTGTACTATCTCTACGTTGATGTCAGCATGTTTCCAAACTTCATAATCATAGCCAACACCAAACAACGGTCTTGCTTGATTATAATTCTTTACAGTTGTTGCACTATTCAACTGAGAAACCCCTGTTTGAGTAGTTGTAGCGTCTAGAAAACCTGCCTTAGCGTATAAGCCTTTGTAAACGTATGCTAATACTGAATAGTCTACTGCGTCTTTATACGCAAAAGTGATGTCAGAGCCAAATCCTGGTGTGCCAGTACTAAATGACTGAGACCAGTTATTACTCTTACCTACTTCAACAGCAAATGGTGAACCTTCGAACTTATAACCGATAGCTACTCTGCTATAATCAGTTGTAGATGATACGCCATATGCACCACTATTAGTTGGTGTTCTATTTTCAATTGAACCAGCATTAGCTCGAACATAAACTTCAGCGAACACACTCGTTGAAACTAATAAAGATAATGCGAATAAATATTTCTTCATGAAATACCTTTCTTTATAGGTTAGCTCACCTATTTTCATATCAAATAATTCCAGCAGAGCACTCCTTGTGAGAATGCTCCACTTGAACTACTTAGCCGAATACGACGATAACTACGCCAGAACCTGAGACATCGCCTTTTTCTGATCCACCGCATCCACCACCAGTGTTAGCTGTACCAGATTGGCTCTTACCGCCACCACCTCCGATACCACCTGTACTAACGCCATGCCCAGCACCTAAGTGACCGCCACCGCCACCGCCGAAGTATTCTGTAGTGCCTGTGATAGATGACGCCTTACCTGGACCGCCTTGACGAGCGTTAGTAGCGGCACCGCCAGCGCCACCGCCTGCACCGCCTGAGTCATTAGATACAGTGCTACCCATACAACCATCGTATCCTAGACCAGGAGTACCTTTACCAGCAGCAGTAGCACTGGTGCCACCACCGCCTGATGCACCATCTGCACCAGCCTGTGATCCACCCCACCAACCACCATGTCCACCGCCAGGAGCAGAGACTCCATTGAATGATGAAGCACCGCCGTTACTACCTCTACCTGCAGCTGGAGCAATAACAACTGGGAATGATCCAGCAGCAAGGCTAGCTGTGCCTTCTATTACAGCACCACCACCGCCACCTGATGACCATACGCCATTACCAGCGCCACCACCCGCACCAACAACTAGATACGAGATAGGAGATGCGCCTTTAAGCGTTAATGTCCCAGACGTTTTCATTCTGATGCCATACTTACCGTCTGGTCTAGTGAATACATCGTATGAACCTGTGTAGAACGCAGGATCGTTAGCAGGAGGAATAAACAACTTAGCAGCGCCATAGAAATCTCCAATACTAATAGTACCTGAAGATGGAATAACATGGCCACCTTCACCCTTACAACCAGCAGGAACGTTAGCACCACCAGCATAATACTCAGAGAGACTATGTGGAGCAGTGCCACCAAACTCAGCGACAATCTCAGCGATGCTTAGAGGTCCAGCTGCTCTATTTTTTATAGCCATAGTAGACCTCCTTTAAGGTTTAAACGCAGTAACATCAGCAGCAGAGCTAATAGCACCAGTAGTATGAATTGTAGAAGATGAAGTCAACGGACCAGTTAAGGCACCGCCAGTCAAAGGTAAGTAACCAGCCAAAGCAGTTGTGATCTTAGCGTCTACAAGAGCCATGATAGCGTCCTTAAGACCTGTGAAAGGGTTGCCTAAGGGCGTCCAGTCACCAGCAACAAATGCGCCAGCAGCCTTATCATTCTTGGCAATAAGGTAACCAGATGTAGCAGGATCGTAAATCATGTCGCCAGCTTTGTAAGCCGCAGCAGGATTGTAGACAGTAGCCAATGGAGTTGTAACGTTACCAAAGGAGCCTCTACCGCCTACAACATTACCTACCTCAAGATCGTTTGCACCATCATACATCATTAGACGCAAAGTATTGCCATCTATCTTAGTCCACAGACCACCCGATTTTAACTCAGGTGGACGCGTGGCATTCGCTTGATTTGTTTCATAAGCGTTAAACAGACGATTTAAAATGTCTGCTAGTTGTGTACCGCTAGTCGTTGATGGGACTATCGGAAAATCATTTGGGTTTACCAAAGACATAATTACTCCTTAAATAGGTTTACTTCTCTCACGACCTTGACCTCTCGCGATCACGTCAATTCTTCCAGCACTTAGATTTCTTGTAGATGCCTCTAACAACTCAATGTCACACCCAGTCCTAGTCTTATTTGTGATATTAGGTATTAGATGAAGATCAGTACCTTCAACTGATACAGCAACTGCTACATCATCGAACATAAATGGAGGATCGAAATTGATTCTAGTTAGACGTGCACCGACTTGGAAGTTTTGAACAGACCACATACGGTCAGCAGCGTCGATAATGACTGAGCCGTCTGTAACAACGACTTTAACGTTTGGATCGTAAGATCTCACCTGTATCCTAAATTGAATAAGTTTACCTGTAACGTCGCCAACAGCGATGTGTCTCCACTCAGACCATGTATTAGTGTTATGACCAGCCATGTCAACTACATCAGATAGTTTCTTCCAGTCACTAATAAACGATAAGTCACTAGTTACGCGATACTCCAACCAAGCGTCCCATAAGTCTGAAGATACTGTGTTACCATACTCATCTTCACCATGACATTCAATCATAGAAGATACACGAACTTCATAGATACCATTGAGGTCTACTGGTTTGTCAAATGTATAGTAACTAACAGGAGCCACTGAGCCCCAGTTACCAGCAGACATAAGGTCTCCTAGGCCAGCACCTTTTTCATCTAGTGCGACTACCTGAGATAACTTATTCCACTCAGACATCATACGGTCTCTTTGGACGCCACGCACCACTAGGTTATTCTTAATGCCCTTCCATCCACCAATACGATCGTCAATGTCGGTAACTTGTTCGACGTTAGGTAACTCTTGCACTGTTGTGCGCTGAGATACTACGTCAGACACGTTTCCTGAAGAGTCGTAAGCACGGATAAAGTATGTGCCTGTTCGTGCGCCTGCTGCCACTTGAGTAGAAGTATAAGGCACAGTCGCCAAATGTTGAGCACCATCCCAATAAGCGGAAGGTGTAACGTCTGGAGAGTATCGCAATTGATACTCCACTACATCTGGCTCAGGCGGCTTAGACCACATACAGTTCACAGTTTCAGATTGAACGTTAACCGCAAATCCAAGTACTGGATTAGGCTTAGTCCTATCTGGATTTGGAGTGATCGTCGTTGATCCTGGTCTACCAACAATACCACCAGCGGTGATAGGAATAATCTCAAAAGATAAGTCCTTACCTACAAGATCGGTTCTCTTTATCAAATCGATTAGATAATTAAACGACATGCCATCAGTCTCTCCTAACTTCTCAGGAGGTCTTCCAGGCGCAGTCATGTAAACTTCACCTTTAGAGTAGCCAAATCCTAGGACTGACCAATCTAATCTAATGTCAGCGAAAGGTAGTCTATCGATGTATTTAGTTTCTTGTTTAGCGACTATAGAATCAATGGCTAGATTAGTCGAGTTGATTAAATCTTGAGACATCTCAGGATTCCACGGAGGAATCGATTCAGTATCAGATCTGTATACTTCTGGTACATACTTAACCATCAATAGTTCAGCAGTTAAATTGGCACCTGCATTGATAGATTGTACAATGTACTTACCAACAACTCTATCTACTTGACCTAACACGATAATGTCATCAACAGAGATTCTTGGCATTGCACCATTAATGATGTATTTAGTATTTGAAGATCCTGGTTTAATCATACCAGATACAACAGTACCATCATCAAGTCTTACAGAAAATCCGTTAGTAGATTGTGATAGAATTTGATCTACTTCAATCTCATTACCGTTGATAGCGACTATTCTACAAGCCATACCACCGATGCGAGGAACGTCATGGGCTACATTGACTAAATCTCCACGTTGGACCACAAGATTCTCTACGTCCATAGAGACTGTAAAGGTTTCACTACGATGAATACCTTGCGCCATCATGTAGCGACCGTATCTCCACGCTTGGTCTTTGTCCGTGATACCAAATGTCTGTAAGGTCTCGAATCTAGTGGCATTAGTGGCATCATAACCATCATTATAAACGATGCGCTCATCCTTCTGCCAGTCGATCTCAGGATTGATAAAGGTCACTAGGAACCCATGAGGAACGTCAGTAAAAGTCCTGTTACCAGAGAAATTCCAAGAGTTGTTAGGAGTAATCAATTGGCGAGGAATATCCTGCTCCTCATCAATCAATACACCATACTTACCAGAAGCAGAGAAACGCATTGCAGCATGTGCTAAAGATAAAACTTGAGATAATAAATCTTGAATGGTAGTTTGATAGTCTACTACAAAATCTGCGTAATGTTTCTTGTCATCGCAATACTTCGCAAGTTTAATGAAACTAGGCCAGTCAATGAGATTGTCAGGAATTGGTTTAGGATTACCTTCACCAGTCAAGATGTCCAAAGCGATCCAAGCTGGATTACGCGTAGGCTCATTCTTAAATGTCACACCATCAGTTGTCGTTCTAAGGATACTATGCGCAATGCCTGATAGATTCTGAACGGTACCTTGGATTTTATCAGAGGCAACAATCTTCATCTCTAACATTGTATGTTTCTTATCGAGATTTACTACCGTACCTTCTTTGTAAGATTTAATTAAAGTTAAGGCTACATCTTTGTAGTAGCGGTTATCTGTGTTGTCTGGAGAAGTCAAAGTAACCTTTACTTCGTACTCACCAGATGTAAGGCCATCCTTACTTGCCACAGCAACGAAAGGTTTGAATGTAGCACCAGTAAACACTAATGCATTTCCTGGACCTGTAGTTGGAGTGCCAACGACGGCAGCAGTAGTAAACTTACGACCAGACCATCCATCAGACGCCTCAAGACCATTCCAGTCTTGGTATCCTTTAATCCACTGTGTTGGGACTACGAAGTAATGTCTACCGTCGGAGCCTTGATACTTCTCTGAGTTGCCCCAAGGAAACTGAACGGAAGCCTGTTCGTCAACTGGACCAGGAATCTGAGACTTAGACGCCACATAACGATATGTTACGCCATCCTCATGTTGGGCTTCTGCCATAGTTGTCACAGGAGTAGTGATAAGACTACCACCACCTGTTACGCCTGAGAATCCTTTGATATCTGAGGCATCTATAGGAATCCATGTAGATGAGCCAACAGCACGATACTCCATGAGAACCGATACTGAGGTGCTCTCAGGATTTCCGCTATTCGCTACGTGAGCAAGACCTCTATTAAAATTTAAATCAACGTCAAATCCAACTGAGTTTGGTTTGGTCTTAATGATGATGTCTTTACCAGACTTCAATAAATAAGTAAACTGATCGTAGCCAACCTGTCTTGATAGAAACTTAGTGTCTTTAACTAAACTATCACGGTGCCAGTGAAACTCTGGATCGAAAGTTGTTGCGTCAGCATCACCAATCTTCAATTTCTCTACTTGAATGTCACCTAGACCAAAGTCGTAAAGTGCGGCAATCTGAGATGTTTCTCCAAGATTAGTGATTAAAGGGTTCGCAGCAAGAGTTGGGAAGTATTTATGTCTTCCATAGATTCTTGCGACATTGCCATACTTCTTTGAAGCGTTCGACTGGCCACCGATTGAATACGTTGGAGAGGTCGCTTGGGTATTAAAGCCACCGCCAGTGTCAGCCTTTGGAGGAGGCACTAGAGCCGAAATGGCCATCATACCGACCATAGAGATACCAGCTGTAACAGCCATTATGCCTGCTGCAGATGTGACACCCATCATACCAGCTACAGTAGGAGCAGCGTAAGGTGCAGCAACCATCACAGCAATCGCTAAGACGCTGCCTAGGAGTCCTTTGCCACCACCGCCACCACCTTGAGGCACAACCATTAATAGAATGTCATCTTCTTCACGAACAAAGAAATTCTCTGGTTCGGTAATGATCGCACCTTTATTGTAAACTACAATGTAATCTCTTAATTCTACTGGGATCGCTCTATCGATTAACGATTTAACTGATTCTCCAGGTACGGCTATAACTGATAACTCATGACTACCACTAGGCGTCAAGAGTCTTGTATGTTTAGGTTTGTCTAGGACTTCAAGTTCCATATCTCAATACTCCTGTTTTTCTATGACTCCAATTAACGTGAGTCCAGTCCTCGACACAAGACATACGACCTCTTAGACTATGGAGAAACTGTGTGCCTTCTAAAGCCATCCCACAGTGGACCTCATGACCAAAGATACGGAAGATGATTATATCACCGTGTCTAGGCTCATCGACTTTCTGCCACTTATCTCCAATACCACAGAACGCAGCTTTAATAGATACTTCAGCCACCGCTTCGTTGTCCGCACTTGTATACATATATTTTGGTAATTCAATACCTAATTCATTTTTGGAGTAGAGACGACACAAACCATAGCAGTCTGCTTCTTCAAACGTCTCACCGCCAACTACATAAGGTATTCCTACATACTTAAGGATGCTCATCCTATCTCCTTTGTAAATAACTTTCCACAACCCTCTTATGAAGGGATGCAGGAAATTATCTAA
>JACCDY010115333.1_pt1 | contig 12314 bp, 14 predicted proteins | sample 7446391 | NCBI WGS metagenome assembly JACCDY01 (sample SAMN15323451, study PRJNA562643) | freshwater metagenome | isolation source: river surface water | place: USA:Blue River Watershed | collected 2017-08-18 | reverse complement strand
CTTTGAGACAGTCTCACAAGCAATAGCTGTAAGAAGAATAGTGGTGGCGAATCAGGGATTCGAACCCCGGACCTGCGGATTATGATTCCGTCGCTCTAACCGGCTGAGCTAATTCGCCAAAGACCAAAAGTATAGCTTAAATAGCCTTATCCCGCAATATGAAACAGCTAGGGCTCTATTTTCTTAAAAGCCCTGTTTTTACGGTTTGAAAATGGTGCACACCTTATGTACAAGCTTGTCGTTTTAAACGACTTACATATCTGCTGAGTCAGCAACCTTCTTATATCCAGCCTTTTCATAAACCTTAATACAGTTATCAACCTGTATAGCAAAGTTCAGGCTGCCCCATGGGTCTACCTTACATTGAACAGTTTGTTTTGTTTCAGGGTTCTGTAATACGGCTATTCGAGATGCGCTTGCTGTAGATGTAGATGAGCATCCTGATAAAAGCAATAATGAGATTAAAGAGATGGGTAAAAGATAATTTCTCATAAAGTTATCTAGGCTCTGTCCAAGAATCTAATCTATCGTTGTAGAAGGTAACGGTTCCACCACTTCTGTAATGCCAAAAAGCAAATGTGCCACCATCGACTTTTGTGGGTTCGCCAAGTAGGGCTCTAACTTGCTCTTCCGACATGTTCTTCTTTAGTTGTCGCCATGAGCTTAAGTCAGAAGATTGCTTTTGTTGATTGGCTGTAGGTTTGCTTTGGGATGTTTTTGCGAGTTGTGTTTTGGGTTGGGTGTTGTCTTGATATATAGCCCAAGCAATATAACCAACGCCACCAAGTATTGCGCCAACGACAACTATCGCCAGTAGCATTCTTAAGAAACCCATAACAGTTTCAAAGAACATTTGTGCGCGAGCCATGCCCGTAAATTGGGCGACTTCTTTATTTTCAATTTTTAAATTGAAGTTTTGTTCTTTATCCATAAAAACCCCCAATAGTTTTTATAATAATAACCTTCTTGCTCAACTAAGTTAAATCAATTTATGACTTAAATTAATGTCGTTTTAAACGACAGTTGAAATAGACAAGTAATTAATAGCCATCTTTCTTATAGTCACACAAATTTTTATTTGTGTTTTCGCAAACCAACCATGGGCCAAATTTACTAATTCTTGGCAACAGTCTTCCATGGCGACATTTGGGACATAGTTTTTGTGAGGCAGCGTCTATTGGGGCGGGAACTAGATATTTCTCGTTGTCAGAAATTTCTTGTGAAAAGATGACATCCTGATGCGAGCTTTTAAGGATTTCCTTAATAAAGCGCGAGCTTTCATTTCTTGGAGTAATTAGACTTACAAGTGTTTTTGCTCTAGTTAGGGCAACATAAAACAACCGCCGTTCTTCAGCAAATTCAAGAGATTCGGACTTTGGCATAAAAACAGATAGCACTGAATCATCTTGTCTAGAAGAAGGGAAGTCAAATCCATTTTTATTTGTCATCCCTAAAACAATAACCGCATCAAATCCTAATCCTTTAACACTATGGATTGTTGAGAAAGTAAGGTTTATACGAGATTTAAATTTCTCAGCAAGAGCCGTAAAGTTGGAGGGCTCTGAAAACTTATACCTACCTAGTAAACAAACGCTAATCATTTTATTTTTTGATTCTGCCCAATCATTCAAATTTTCTAATTGTGAATAAATTGCCGAATCAGGGCTACCCGCATGGAATATCACTCGTATAGATTTATTTCTGCCCTTTGTATGTGCCAAGACTTGCTTTTTCTTTTGGGCTGGATTTTTCTGAATAAACTCAGAAGAAACATCAGCAATCCCTTGGTTACATCTGAAAGTTGTGGTGAGATTTACTTCTTTTGTTGCTCCAAAAATATTAGAAAACTCATTTATGACATTTATATCGGCGCCAGCAAATCTGTATATGGACTGCCAATCATCACCCACAGCAAAAAGAATTGAGTCAGTCCTTTGTTGTAATAGTGATTGAATCATTTCAGCCCTTACATTGCTTATGTCTTGAAATTCATCAATCAAAATCAATTTATAGTTATTGATGAATTTTTTAGCTCTTATTAAATCCGAAGCAATAATAAGCATGTCATCGAAGTCAATCTCGCCTCGAGCCTCGAGAAGTTTTTCATATTCACCAAAAACTTTATCGAAAATCTTTATAAATGATTCGATTCGTTTTTTATTATGTTGTTTTTGAGCCTTTTGCTTAAGCAAATCAATGCTTAGTTTGTTGCCCTTGAAGTGTCTAATTGCGGTTACTAAAACCTTAATTAGAGAATCATCGGAATAAGGCGTACCTTTTGTCAATTCTGAATACTTATCCCACCCAATAAATTCAGGCTGTTCGCCATTTTTCTCAAGAAAGCTCTTAAGTTTTTCATCCCATGTGTAGTCGTCAAAATTCGCACTTGTGGTTTCGAACCACTTAACTCCAGTTTCCTTAAGTAAGCGCCTTTTATCTTCGGCTATTTGTTCATACGACTTTTCTTTTGATGCCCAATGTTCAGGTGCTTTTCCAAATTTGTTTAATCCAAAATGCTCATGCCAGCAATTAATTTGGGGATAAAAAAAGTCTGGCCTGTACCCACCTTTCCAAGCCTCATGTGTCCAAGAATTGAATTCTTTTTCGTAATGAAAGTCGATGCCGTGAATTGTTAACCAGTTCGCAATTCGCATTTCCTGATATGAGCGAACAGTATCCCCTGATAAAGTTCTGTGTAGGGTTATGGCATCACTAGAAACGCTTCCAAAGGAATGCTTTGTTAATTCCAATAATGACGAGCTAGAAGATTGTTCACAAATATTTTGAATTTCTATTTCAAGCTCGCCTTGAAATATTGTTAAAAATGTTGCGGCTTCTTTGGCGAATAATTTATCGCTCGTAATTAATTTTTGAAAAATTGAACCTAATTGAGCCGTTAATGCGCCATCTGTTGTAGCCCAAGCCGCCAAACGCTTATTAATATTAGACTCTTTGAGTATTTTGTTTCCAAAGCCATGAAATGTATCTATGTCTGGACAATTAATTCCATTGTCGGCAAAGCCTAATCTTTCATTTAATCTGTCTTTAATCTCACTTTTAACAGCATTATTAAAAGACAAAATAAGAATTTCATCTGAATTCGCATAACCTTTTTTTATGGCATAACCAGTTTTGGCAATAAGCACAGAAGTTTTCCCTGAGCCTGCTGATGCGATAACTAGGTTGTTGTCTTCCATAATTATTGAAGCAACCACCTGTTCTTCAGTTAATGGAGTACTCTCAATCTCATTGAAAAAAGATTGAAATTTTATTTTTTCCTTTTTTACAAATTCATCATTCCAATTAGCAATGAAATGAGTGTTGTTTTTTGTTAAGTTAATTATTAAATCAAGATTGTTTAAAAACTTAGGGAAGGACTTTTTTAGTAAATCGAGCTTATTAATCTTCTTGAAGTTGGGTTCGGCTTGTATTAGGGAATTAATTTTAATTACATCCAAGTGCCTAAAGTATTTCTCTCTAAGCATGTACTTTTCTAGTAATGCTTTAGCAGAAGAAAATTTTGGGATTTCATTTAAAACCGTCGCTAACTCGAACCCTAATTTACGAGGTAGCCCAGATAAAGATAATTCAATATCTTTCGTTTGAATTTTGAGGGCAGCCCATATCAATCCACTCTTATAAGTAATTTTGAGAGGCTCTTCTAAATCAATCTTCGAATGATTGATTAATAAGAAATTGTCTTTCGCTTCAACTATCCAGTTTGCTTGGGTAAATAATTTCGCAAAATAAGACGGATGCCATTTGGTTTCCATTAGGCTTCTAGATTATTTAAATATTTAAAGTGACTATAACACTTCAGTTAAGACAAATATTTTATATTTTTGATATTAAATTTTGATTGACTTCAGAAAATTCAAGAACATAAAATTATTATGTGAACGCCAAATTTTTTATAACAATTTTGTGACTAGGTTTACAAAACAGCTTAAAACCTACGACCTAATCCCTTCGCCTCACGACTCCCAATCCGAATTACAAAATTTAAGTTACCTTCCGCCAAGTGTTATCCCTTTGCATGATAGGGAGGTAATCATATTTCGTCGTCCCGAGAGCCCCTATTGGACGTGTCGTTTTAAACGACATTTTCTTGTTGCCCAACTCTACATGCAGACATTAAGCTATGTTTTTCAGCTAGCGGAACATGTCAAAGGAAATTGAAATCCTGAATATATTTTTTCAGGAGTCTAGCGAGGAAAATAAATCCCCTCAGCTCAAATATCTAGAGAACCTCGCTACTGGAAAATTAGTACATATGCGCGATGGTAACGTCACCTTATATAAAAGAGAATGTAGTAAGCAGTGGCAAATGCGCTTTAGGCTTTATGACAAGAAGTGGCACAGGATCAGCACTGGTTATGAAGATCTTGAATATGCTAAAAAGAAAGCAGGTGATATCTATGATCGAGCTCGCTTTATGGAAGAGCTGGGATTACCACCTCTTAATAAAAGATTTGATTCAGCTGCAGAAGCAACAAAAGTTGAATTACAAAGCGACTTAGACAATGGTGTAGGCAAAAAAATCTACGTGGACTACATCGCTGTTTTAGATAACTACCTGATTCCTTACTTTGGAAAGAAACATTTAACCAGTATCAACCATAAAGATATTGCCGAGTTTGAGCTTTGGCGCAGTGAAAAAATGAAACGTAGGCTAATGGCTTCAACCCTATTAACTCACTTTTCAGCTTATAACCGTGTATTTGATCTAGCTATAAAAAGAGGGTGGCTAAGTGATAAACACCCTGTGCCAAGACTTGGAACCAAGGGTGAGAAGAGTACTCCGAGACCAGCATTCACTAGAAAAGAAATCAATCACTTATTTGATTTCATGAAAACTTGGAGTCAAGGTGGAAAAAATCAAGAAGCCCATAACGGCAGGCTATTACTTCGAGATTACATAGAAATATTGCTAGCTACCGGTATGCGGCACGGTACTGAGTCTAAAAATATTCAATGGAAGCATTTGGAATGGCACATAGACAAGAACATTAAGTATTTACGTATATGGGTAAGCGGTAAAACAGGTCCACGTTGGCTAATTGCAAGGCATGAAGCTATTCCGGTGATAGAGCGATTAAAACAACGATTTAAAGAATGGGATCATTTAACGCTAGATCAGCTAATTGAAGAGAAGCGAGAAGACTACTTATGGAGACATCCTAACGGAGAGAGACCATATGATTTTGTCAGTAGTTTTAAATGGCTGATGAAGGACTGCGGACTCTTGCAATCTAGTACCGGTGCAAACCGCACTTTGTATAGCTTTAGACACACCTACGCTACTTTTAGTTTGGTTGAATGGGGTATGGATATCCACACGCTAGCAAAGCAAATGGGTACTTCCGTTCAAATGCTAGAACGCTTTTATAGCAAGCTCACAGCTACGTTAGCGGCGGAGAAGTTGGCAGGTTAAAGATCTGTCGTTTTAAACGACTACTAAACACATGAAACCAAGAAAACTTAAAACTACATCCGTTGATTCGTATTTGTCTTGCCATGAGAGATTTGATCAGAGCTTACAGGATGCCATTAATAGCAAGGAGAAAATACTGAACATTAGTTATCTAAGCTATACGTGTGAATACAAGGCATACAAGCCATTTAGTCATTTGCACATTACCTATAGGGCAGTACATAGAAATCAAGGATGCTCGTTGCTAATTAAATTAACTAGAGTTTTAAATGTACGCTCTGGGCCACGCAAACTACAGAAATTTAATAGGCATGAAAAGAGAATCATAGCGAAGTGGATGCCAAGACTAAAGACTCGGTATTGATTTATGCATTACCTGTCAGCCTGAAGATCTGTCAACCGTAAAAAACCATATCCCACAGATCAAGCCGCGATTTTGAATCATTAGAGCGGTTTGGGCGTCTCACCTCTTAAGTAAGCCTGAAACATTCTTTGCTCTTCTGGCGATCTTGTATTGATAGTGGGTTGTGCTTTAGGCTTTGATGGAGCAATTGTTTTGGGCTGACTTACTGGCTTAGTTACTGCAGGTGGCGCTGGCCTTGTCTGCTGAGGTATTGGACTGGGCGTCGGCCTTTGCGGCAATTTCACTGCTTTGGGCTTTGGGACTTTTGGAGCTTTGGCTTTTGGCTTGCTTGCTTCTGCCGCCTTTTGTTTGGCCTGTGTACTGGCTTGCTGGCTAATGGCACTCCAAGTATTGTTCATAATAATTCTCAGCAGCCCCAGTTGATCTTCTGCATTAGCAATTTCGTACATTCTCATACGTTTCTCCTTTCCTTATATTTAGCGGGAACGTCTAAGATCTAGACGATTGCCAACTAAACTTCTGTAGGCATATGCACGATGTTGTCTTTGCCATACTGCCCAATCAGCAAAAAGTAAGCGTCTTGTGAACTGCTTGCCATGATTCTCGTTTTCACTACATAGCCGTTAGCCCGTACGTAGGCTTCAAATGTTTTCATTTAATCAATCCAAAGAAAAAGTGCTAACACTATGATTAGCATTAGCACTTGGTTGCTCACTTACCAAAGCCTGCTCGCACAGCTCCACTAGCCTGCTCAATCTGTGTATCAAGCTCTCCCGCTTCTACCGCCCCCTTCACAATCTCAAGGGCTTTAATCAGCTCATCAGCACTAGCAACTTCTACGGCTGATTTACCTTTAGCAAACTCAATTACGCGGCTCCCATAGCGAATGTTTAAGCAAACCTTGCCATCATTAGCAACGAACCACCAAGGACGTACTCGCTTTTGATGTTCAATTGTTTTGCGTGAACCATCGGCGTCTTTAATGCTTTTGTATTTCTTAACGCTGTAAGTGCCACCTTCCTTTTGCGCTTTAGCTAGCTGAATTTGCTCCCAGACTTTAGTGCTCAGCTTATTGCGACGTTGCAAGATAGGTGGAATAGACGTTGGCTTTTTAGCGTTAACCAACTTCAAACTGTTTAATGTGCTCATTTGATTTCTCCTTTGTAGTTAATGGGCACACTTAATTTATTGTCGGCCTTTTTGAAAGAGCAACCTCTTTTTGCCAATATCTACCAAGACCAAAGGAAATTAGCCAGATCTGCTCTTCTTTTATTAGATTTCGCTAAATAACTTTATGAACTACAAGAAGAAACGATTAACTGACAAACAATTTCAGATTAACAATAGCCAAAAATACGATTCTAAAGTTACAGATAACTTTCTAAAAGAGTGTGGACTTAACGCCACAACCTTTTCAAAACTACCTACAGAATTATTACAGGCTCGTCTTGCAGTTGTAGAACTCAAAAACTTTTACTGGCATCTTTTAACTAAACAACAGGCAAAGACAATTAATAAATTCAATAGCAAACTTATTAACAAAAAGAAATGTCACGAATTAAACCCATTTCTGGCTTATCCAATCCTTAATCTTGCAACCAAAATCAAACGACAGGCTCATCAACAAGAACTACAAGCTAGGCAGAAAATTAAAGAGCTAAGGTACAACCAACCTTCATAAACAGGTAAAACGCGGGTTGTAATACGTCGGCTAATGAGCCCGCACTTGGCATAACTGCTCTAAAGGTTATGCAACACAAGGTGGCCGCAAGATTCCTAGAGTTTCTAGGTTTGAAGTTTTAATACATCAGTCTTCAATAAATCTTTTTAGAGTCGTGTTGCTGAGGAACTCATCGTACCAATCTACACTAAGCGGCGGCTTTGGCACTTCCCCGTGCTATAGCCGTCGTTTGACTAAAAAATCTATCAACCAATCAAGAAAAAGAAAAATGTGTGAGCGAGAGCGATACACAGAGCGAATGTAGTTCGCTCTTATATGTGTAACTGCTAGATGGGGTATAGACGCAAAATCACCAGCTTGAATCTATAAGTACTTCTTATAAATTTTTCGTAGCTCTATTTTTTATGGGCACAGGACCCATTCGGGCATCAAATCATTCGTTTAAGCGGTGATCTAGCTCGCTCGCATACATGGGTAGCTGAGGGGTAAATAAATGTGCTTATACGAAGGATTTAGCCGTGGCATTTAAGCCACGAAATGTAAGAGTTTTGTATTTCTATTACATTTTTGGCTAAGTCATTGATTTTTGGAAAGATCTTGTAAGGCAGATTTCGGTTGCTCAAACCAAACCTAAGAAAACATACTGTAGTTGCTTATTTATTACATTTTGGAGCTACTTATGTCACAAGCAAAAACCTTAAATTCAACAGAACTACGCAGAGTCCTAGATCACATTGCTACACGCAAGCATTCAACCCGCAATCGCTGCGCCTTACTTTTAACGCACTACTGCGGCATGAGGGTGGGAGAAGTATCAGCCCTACGCATTTGCGACGTTTTAAACGACAGCGGAACTATTAAAGATGAGATCCGCTTAAAACCAGAACAAACTAAGGGCAAATACGCTAGAACCGTGTATATCAATGCCCGTATGCAAAAAGAGATTGCTCAGTACATCAAGCTATTACACATTACTGATACCAATAAGCCTTTGTTCTACACCCAAAAACGAGCTGGGTTTTCAGCCAATACGCTTACCCAGTACTTTCACTTTCTGTATAGACGTGCTGGACTTGAAGGATGCAGCTCTCATTCGGGAAGAAGATCATTTTTGACCTCCTTGGCTAACAAAGGGACAGCCATACACATTCTGAAATCTTTAGCAGGACATCGCAACATTTCTACAACTGCTGGGTATCTGTACTCTAGCCCAGATCAAATGAAAGCGGCTGTGGAATTAGTCTAGCAACTCTCTTGCCTCAGGAAGATAGTTGCTAGTGTCAGGAAATCTACCGACCGTTGCATTGGCGATTAACTTTTTCGTATTTTCCAAGTTATACATGAGGGCTCCATGTAGTTTGGTTCTATCGGCATCAGTAACTCTATTGGTCACTTCTGGGCTATCAAGCAATCCATACTTCTGAGCAAACTGATAAGCAATAAAACTTTCTTTTAGAGATTCCGTTTGGTAATCAAGATACATTTCTAGATCCTTCTTAATTACTTCGTATCCAAATTTTTGACCTAGTTGGAAAACTTTTGCATGAGCAGTTGTTTTGTCATAAATGCTAAATTTCTTTCGCTCTTGATATTCTTCTTGCATCCTTAAGACTTGATCAAATTGCTTTCTAAGTATCTTGATATCCAAATGTAGCGGCACCTCAAGGAGTAATGTTGGCGGCTCATTTGGATCTTTTGCTTGCCTTAATTTGTAATCAAGCTCAACGGCTTTTATTTCAGTAAACGGAACTCTCTCTTTAAAGATCTTATAGCCCGTAGACTTCCACCACTTCTCAAATGTCAAACCACTTAAGCCACCAAACAGCTTGAAAGTATCAGCAATTGCTTTGTTTTTAAAGATTTTCGTTTTCTCAGCTTCGGCATACCAAGGTGACGCTTTAAGCACATCAAACCAAGACTCATAGATAGAGTGCTTAGCTTTAGAGGCCGCAGCCTCAACAGTAAAGCCGTATATATCGTCTTCAACTGGAAAGCCTTTGTAGAAATCTAATAAGTCCATACATTCCTTCAGAAAACACTTCTCAGGGCTTTTTCTGAAGTCGTTTAACTGGCTTATAGCTACGGCTTAGAAAAAAATAATACCTAAGTAACGCGACTCGTTTTACACACTTTTATTAACCTGCGTTGCGATAAAGAAAGGTATTGATATGGAAATTCTAGCAAACGAAACTGTAGAAGTAAAAATCTCTTCGACTACCCCAGCGAAGGATGTTGCAAATAACAATGCAGCAGGAGTAAAGACTCCTACCGTCTTGCATTACTCAGTTGCCGCACTTAAGGAAATGGAAACTGCCCGCCTTAACTGGGAGCAAGGTTCATTCCGCAAAAGTAATGATGAGTTGTATGCAGTATTACAGCAATGCAAAGCTTTTTGTGGCGACCTTCTTCCTGCGGACGCTAAACAACGCTCTGCAGCACTAGAGAAGTTCTATAAAGAGCGTGGCTGGCGTTACAACAAAGAAACGCCAATTGAAACACGTGTTCTTCGTGCTGTATTTGGCATGGAAAACCGTCGTCGCGTAAGCAGCTACTCATTGGTACTTCGCGAAGCCAAAAAACAGCGTGTTGGCATTGCAAGCCTGGCTACATGGATTGAGGATCAAGGTGGGATCCAAGAAATTCGTCTGAGCCAAAGCAAAACCTTTGTTTCGCCTTCTGAAAAAGCTCAAATCATGAAAGAGCGCCTTGCTTCGCGCAAATTCTTTATTGGTTTTGCTCAGTCTGATTTGCTGTCACACGTTGCAGATGGTGAGTATATGGATGAAGACTGTGTCCTCCTAGCCAACCAACAACCAGATGGCTCATTTGGTATCTACACAGTTCTTCGTTCTAGTGGCGTTATGAGCGCGGCATATCTTGCGGCGCATTCGAAGGCTGAAGAGATCGAAGCTCAGGCCAAAAAAGAAACTGAGGCCGCTAATGACGCGGATGGACAGCCTGTAGCGGCTTAACAAACTTGGTGGCAACTGCTACAGGTTGCCACCACCTATTACACAAGGAATATCAAATGTTTAATCAAAGCTTAATTCAACCAAAAACTATTGCCGACTTTATCTACGGCAATAAAGAATCCCTTTATCGCATCCATGATGTAGTTACTGGCGATCAACCCCTTCCATTTGCGGGCAAAAGTGGAGTACTTCTATACGGGGTTTATGGAACAGGTAAAACTACGTTGGCCAAGATCCTGCCCGAAGCAATTGAGCACGGCACAACTGGGCAAGGCCTAAATCTGCCTGAGTCTTATATTGCATGTCGCCAAGGCTTCAACGGTGTTCAAGTATCTCAAACGATTGACAAGATTCTTGCGACCACATCTCTCAATGCAAGCGGAAAACACTACATCATTCTCGATGAAGTCGATGTACTTACCAAGCAAGCCCAAGAAAGCCTGAAGTCCTCCCTTAACACCACTCGTGGTGTATTTGTGATGACGACCAATAGTGTGTCAAAACTGGATAAAGGTTTGCTAGATCGCTGCGTACTTGTAGAAATGAATGCCTCGACACCTGAGGATTACCTGCCAATTGCTCACAAGATCACAGCAGCACACGATGTCGTTTTAAACGACGAAGATCTCATTCCCACCATCAAAGGCGCTAATGGCTCACTTCGTAACGTGATCAATAACGTAGCTCGCCAAGCTCGTCGCTACAAATCCAATCAATTTACCCTCTAAGGAGAAATAAATGTCCGCACCACATACCCGCAAAACGGCCATTGCAACTGAGCATGTTCAAGTTACCAATGCTTACGCAATTCGCGTCTCTAACGCCAAATATCGCTCTGCAGATATTAATGGCGTTGTAGAACTTGCGAGCGGCATGAATTCATTTCATACGCTTGGACAAAAACTATGCGCTAAAGCAAAGCTCGCTTGGTTCGATATGAAATTTAAAAAGGGATTTCGCTCAATTGATTTGAGCAATGCCCAAGTTCAAATTTTGCCTAATTACACAGGCGAAGTTATCTCTAAATTTGCTTAAGGACTAAAAATGAAAACTCTCATTGGCAATGATGATGCCGTCAAATTCATCTTTTTTCGTCATGGTAGTGACTACACGCTGCCAACCCCAAGTGTTGTTAAGAAATTTCTTGGGACTAAATCAGCTGGTTTTTATAAGACAGATGGGCACTACGCTGGCAATATCCAACAGATGAGTCACATCTTAGATGTTATTCATAACGGATTAACCCTAGACTCTCCTATTGGAAACTGGAGTAATGGCCCTTGTTACATGAACTCTGTGCTTCGCGTTGGAATCGATGCTAAACGTAATGGAATGTTTGATTTAACCCACTCCGAAGTAATTGTTGACCATTTAGTTTTAACCAAAGAATCAATGGAAAAACTTTTAGAAATCACTGGGGGAGTATGGAAATTGGCTTCTAATCTGAAGCAAGCACATAGCTTGATCGACAAAGTGAAGGAGATTGAAAAAACAGTTAATGCAAAAAAACTTATTGATCCATCTCTGCGTGAAGCAAACAGTCTTCTTAAGTCTGATTGCTTCACAAATTTTGCAAAGCCCACCCTGGAATTCGCTGAAGCAAAAATTATTAAATGGTACAAATCAGCCAAGTGGGTAGATTGATACAAAACAAAGTGTCGTTTAAAACGACACTTTGTAACACACCCAATTAAGCCGGCTCTGTGTAGTTGATTTAATTGGGTGATTTTTTAGTCCGATCTATTACTACTCCGAGACTCTATTCAACGACCGCTTACGACCCTAAGCAGACTTTGGCGGACGCATTCTCCGCATAGCTTCCCCCAATCTTTTTCATCGTCAAAGGTATTACAAGCTGAATCT
>JACCDY010739214.1_pt1 | contig 12316 bp, 10 predicted proteins | sample 7446391 | NCBI WGS metagenome assembly JACCDY01 (sample SAMN15323451, study PRJNA562643) | freshwater metagenome | isolation source: river surface water | place: USA:Blue River Watershed | collected 2017-08-18 | reverse complement strand
CTCGCGGACCTCGGCCAAGGCGTCGCGTACCTCGCGGAAAGCGTTGCGGGCCGCGCCTTCATAGGCCGCGACGGCCTGGTGCTGGGCGGCGATGGCCGCGTCGACGCGGGCCGCCAGGCGGCCGGCATCGAATAAGGGAGCCCGCAGGTCCAAGCCCAAGTCCGAGGTCGCGGTGTCCGACTGGAAAAGACCCCCGAAGGTCCGGCTCTCGGTGCCGAGGGCGCCGGTGAGCGTGAACGACGGGTAGCGCGCCGCCTTGGCGAAACCGATGCGCGCATTGGCCGCGATCAGGGCCTGTTCCGCGGCCCGCACATCCGGCCGCCGCGAAAGCAGGTCGGACGGCAAGCCGGCGGCCGGGAGGGGCGGCGTTGGCAACGGCCGGGCATCGCGAGGGACGACCAACGCGGGTTCGGCGGTCAGGAATCCAAGGAGGTGTTCGGCCTGCGCGCGGGTGCGGCGCACCTCGGCCAGCCCGGCGACGGCGGCCGCGAGGGCGACTTCGGCCCGAGCGGCTTCGGCGGGGACGGCGACCCCGAGGTCGGTCCGGCGGCGGGCGAGGCGCAGGCCTTCTTCCCGAGCGGCCACGAGCGACTCCGCGGCGGCCGCCGACGCATCGGCGGTGCGGAGGGCGGAATAAGTCCGCACCACGGCGACGGCCAGGCCCAGCCGGACCTGCGCGACGCCTTCCTCCGCGGCCAGCATCTGGGCACGGGCCGCTTCTTCGGCACGGCGCAGCCGGCCCCAGAAATCGAGTTCGAACGAGGTGACCAGACCGGCGCGCTGCATGCGCCGGTTGCGGCCCGGGGCGTTGCCGCCGACCGGCAGGAAGGTACCGCTGCTGACCTTGAAGCGATCGGCCTCGCCGGTCGCGTCGATGGCGGGCACCCCCGCGCCGGCCACGTCCGCCAGCTGGGCGTCGGCCTCTTCCCACCGGGCGGCGGCCGCCCGGACATCGGTGTTGGCGGCCAGCGCCCGACCGACCAGCCGGGTAAGCTCGGGCTCGCCGAAGCCCAGCCACCAATCGGCGGCGACACCGCCGCGGTCCGGCGCACCGGCGCCCTCGGCGAAGGCGGCGGGCAAGGGGGTCTCGGGCCGGACGTAATCGGGCCCGACGGTGCAGCCGGCGAACAAGGCGGCCAACGGGAGGCCGCGGAACCAGGCGCGGGGGCTCATGCGCGGGGCTCCTTCCGGTCGCCGGTGAGCAGCTTGAAGAACAGAGGGATGAAGAGCGTGGCCACGAAGGTGTCGAGGAGCATGCCGCCGAAGACGCCGGTACCCATCGAACGGCGGGCGCCGGCCCCGGCGCCCGCGGCGAGCACCAGCGGGACCACGCCGAGCACGAAGGCCATCGAGGTCATGACGAGCGGACGGAAACGGATGCGGGCGGCCTCGACCGCGGCCTCCGCGGCGGAGCGCCCCGCGTCGCGCGCCTTGACGGCGAACTCGACGATCAGGATGGCGTTCTTCGCGGCCAGACCGATGAGGGTCACCAGGCCGATCTGGAAATAAAGGTCGTTCGGGATCCCGCGCACCGCGATCGCGATGAGCGCTCCGAGCAGCGCAAACGGCACCGTCAGGATCACGCCCACCGGCAGCGACCACTTCTCGTAAAGCGCGGCGAGGATCAGGAACACCATCGTCAGCGCCATCAGGAAGGCCGGCAGCGCGGAGGTCGCCGACCGCTTCTCCTGCAGCGCCTGCGCGGTCCAGTCCAGCTCGTAGCCCTCGGGCAGGGTCCGTTCGGCGAGCTCCTCGACGATGCGCAGGGCCTCGCTCGAGCTCACACCCGGGCCGCCCGACCCGAGGACGCGTGCCGCCACGAAGCCATTGTAGCGCTCGACCTGCTCCGGCCCCGAGGATGCTTTGATGCGCACCAGGGTGGATAGCGGGATCATCTTCCCGTCGGCCGCGCGCACGTGGATGCGCCCGACGTCGGCGGGATCCATGCGCTCCGTCGGCGCCGCCTGCATGAGCACGCGGTAGGTCCGGCCGGAGCGGTTGAAGTCGTTCACGTAGGCCGCGCCGATCGTGGCCTGTAGCGACTCATAGATTTCGGGCAGCGGGACGCCGAGGCTCATGGCGCGCGCCTCGTCGACATCGGCGACGTACTGCGGGACGCTGGTCCGGAGGAAGGAACGCAGGCCCACGATCAAAGGCTTGCCGGCCTTGTCCTTCGCGGCGCCGAGCACGGCGATGAACTCGTCGGTGACCTGGCCCAGGCGCACCGGGTTGTCGTCGTCGCGCGCCTGCAGGTAGAATTCGAACCCGCCGGCGGAGCCGATGCCGCGGATGGGCGGCGGGTTGACCACGAAACACATCCCCTGCGGGTAGGGCGCGGTGGCCGCCATGAGGCGGCCCGTCAGCTGCTCCGCCCCGACCGAGCGCTCGGACCAGTCCTTGAGCGGAAGGAAAATCGTGCCCGCGTTCGTCTTCTCCCCGCCGCCGATGAGGTCGAAGCCGCTGATGGCGAAGGCGTGGAAGACCGCCGGGTCCTCGGCCGGCGTCTTGAGCAAGGCCGGCACGATGTCGGCCATGTAGGCCCGCGTGCGCGTGACGCTCGCGCCGTCGGGCAAGGTCACCACGCCGAGGACGTAGCCTTGGTCTTCGGCCGGCAGGAAGCCGCGGGGACGCTCCCAGAGGAGCGCCGCGTTGGCCGCGAGAATGGCCAGAAACAGCCCGCCCGCGGAGCGCGGGTGGTCGAGCAGCCAGCGGACGGCGCGGCCATGCCAGTCGGCGAGCGCCTTGAACCGCCGCTCGAACCAGCCCAGGAAACCGGTCGTGGCCCCGTGGGTGCGCGGCCGCAGGATCGCGGCGCAGAGCGCGGGCGTGAGCGTCAGGGCGACGAAGCCCGAGATGATCACGGCGATCGATACGGTCACCGCGAACTGCCGGTAGAGGGTGCCGGCGATGCCGCCGAGGAAGGCGACGGGCAGGAAGACGGACACGAGCACCAGCACGATCGCGACGATCGCCCCGGAGACCTCCTGGACCGAGGCGAGCGCCGCGTCGAAGGGGGACAGCCCCTTCTCCTCCATCAGGCGCTCCACGTTCTCGAGCACGACGATCGCGTCGTCGACCACGATGCCGATGGCGATCACCATCGCGAAGAGCGTCAGGGTGTTGAGGCCGAAGCCGAAGATCCAGAGGCCGGCGAAGGTGCCGATCAGCGAGACCGGGACGGCGATCATCGGGATCAGCGTCGCCCGCCAGCTGCCGAGGAAAAGGAAGACCACGAGGACGACCAGGATCCCGGCCTCGAAGAGCGTGTGCTCCACCTCGCGGATGGAGGCGGCCACGAAGCGCGTGGTATCGAAGGGGATATCGTAGTCGACGCCGGAAGGGAAGCGGCGCGACAGCTGGGCGACCCGGTCCTTGACGGCCTGGGCCACGTCGAGCGCGTTGGCGCCGGGGGCGAGGAAGATGCGGATGCCCACGGCCGTCCGCCCGTCGAGCGTGGCCTGCTGCTCGTAGCTCTGCGCGCCGAGCTCGACCGTGGCGACGTCGCGCAGACGCAGCACGCCGGCCGAGCCGTCGGCCCGCAGGAGGATGTTGCCGAACTGCTCCGGGGTGGCGAGCCGGCTGGGGGTGATGATCGGCATCACCAGGGACTGGCCGGCGACGGTCGGCTCCTGGCCGAGGCGACCGGCGGCGTACTGGTTGTTGCTGGTGCGGATGGCGCGGGCGACGTCGCCCGGGGTCACGCCGAGCTGGGCCATCTTGTCGGGGCGGAGCCAGACGCGCATGGAGTAGTCGCGCGCGCCGAAGATGCCCGCGTCGCTGACGCCGGGCACGCGCTTGATCTCCTCGACGACGTTCACCGCGGCGTAGTTGCTGAGGAACACCGAATCGCGGCTGCCATCCTTCGAGATGACGGAGACGGACATCAGGATGTCGTTCGAGCGCTTCTTGACCACGACCCCCAGCCGGCGGGCCTCGTCCGGGAGCCGCGGCTCGGCGACCTTGACGCGGTTCGTGAGGTTGATCACGGCCAGGTCCGGATCGGAGCCCGGCTCGAAGGTCACGGTGATGGTCAGGAGACCATTGGAGGAGGACGTCGAGGAGTAATAGAGGAGGTTGTCCGTGCCGTTGATCTCATCCTCGATCGGGGCGGCCACCGTCCGCATGAGCGTCTCGGCCGAAGCCCCGGGGTAGGAGATCGCGATGGTGGCCGTCGGCGGGGCGATCTGCGGGTACTGGGAAACCGGCAACAGCCGGAAAGCCATCAGGCCGGCCATGACCACGACCAGCGAGAGCACGGTGCCGAAGATCGGCCGCCGGATGAAGAATTCCCAGGACATCGAAGGCGCTTACTTGGCGGCGGGGGCGCGGGGGACCAGCGGGGCGCCGGGGCGGACCTTGACGAGATTGTCCAGGACGACGCGCTCGCCGGACTGGAGCCCGGCGAGGAGCACGGTCTGCGGGCCTTCCACGAAGGCGAGTTGGACGGGGCGGACCTGCGCGACGTTACCGGCGCCGAGCACGTAGACGAACCGGCCTTGGGCTGACTGCAGGAGGCAGGAGGTCGGCACGACGACGGCTGCGGGCAAGGGACGGCCGGCGAGGCGCACGCGGACGAACTGCCCGGGCAGGAGTGCGCCTCCGCCGTTGGGGAATTCGGCCCGCATCTGGATGGTGCCGAGGCGGGCCTCCACCTGGGCCGCCACGAAATTCACCTTCCCGACGAGCGGCAGGGGCTGGCCGGCGGCGTCGAGGACATCGACCTTGGCCGCGGTCGCCGCGGCGGCGTCGCCGGCGAAGAGCCGCTGGAAGTCCTGCTCGGAGAGGCCGAAGCGCACCCAGACCTGCTCACGCTGCACGACCGTCGTGAGCAGGCTGTCGGCGCCCGGCGAGACCAGGGAGCCTTCGGAGCGGGCGAGCCGGCCGGTGAAGCCCGCGATCGGGGCGCGGACTTCGCAGTACGAAAGATCCAGCTCGGCCGAGCGCACCCGCGCCACGGCGATGTCGCGGGCGGCGGCCGCGGCGGCCGCGGCGGAACGGGCATCGGCCTCCTCCTTGACGCTGGTCGCCCGCTCGGCGAGCAGCTTGCCTTGGCGGGCGGCTTCCGCCGCGGCCTGCTCGGCGCGGGCCTGCTCCTGCGCGAGCTGGGCCTTGGCCAAGGCCACCGCGATCTCATAAGGGGCCGGCTCGATCCGGAACAACAGGTCGCCGGCCTTCACCGCGGCGCCTTCCTTATAGGACTGGGCGAGCAGGATACCCGCGACGCGGGCGCGGACCTCGACCTCGCGGGTACCCTCGACCTGGGCGGTCAGTTCGGCGTCCTGCGGGTAGGGCCGGACCTGGGCGGTCAGCAGGTTGACCGGCAAGGGGGGCGGGGTCGCCGGCGGCTGGCCGTCGCCGCAGGCGACGAGTCCCAGGAGACCGAGGCCGAGCAGTAGCGCCTCGACAGGGCGAGATTTACATACAATCATGTATGTAAATCTATTTGTTGCATCATGGCTCGCAAGACGAAAGCGGAGGCCGCCCTCACCCGTCACCGGATCGTCGAATCCGCGCGACAGGTCTTCAGCCGGGCGGGCGTCACCAACACCTCCTTGGAGGAGGTCGCGCAGGAAGCCGGGGTGACGCGCGGGGCGGTCTACTGGCACTTCCGCGACAAGGCCGACCTCTTCCGCGCTGTCCGCGCCGACACGGGCACCTTGCTGCGGCTGGGGCCGCCGGGCTCGGGCGACGCGCTGCGCCGGCTGGAGACGACCCTGCTCGAGGCCGTCCGCCGCCTCCGCGGGGAAGCGGCGGCGCGCCAGACTTATGAGGTCATGCTGTGGAAATGCGAATACGTGGACGAGCTCGCCCCGGTCCGCACGGAATTGATGAAGGCGGGCGAAGCCTTCGCCGCGGAGCTACGCGAGCTTTATGCGCAGGCCGCGGCGCAAGGGCTGACCGAGCGCGGCCTGGACCCCCGCCTCGCCGCCCTGGAGACGTTATGCCTCTACGCCGGGATGGTGAAGCTCTGGCTGGCCGACACGGGCGGTGAGCTGCTGCGGCCTCAGGTGGAGGCCATGATCCGGCACCACGTGGCGCAGCGTCGCCGGCGTGACCCCGTCGCGCCCCCGGCGACCGCCCGCCCGCGACGGAAACCCTGAACACCCCCGCTTTCCGCGGCCCTGCAAGGGCCGACGGACTCCGGGCGACGCCACGCCGCCATTGACGAGCCGACCGGGAGGCCTAGGAATGGGCGCGTGAAGGCCCGCCCCGCCCTCCTCGCCCTGCTGTCGGCGACCATCCTCGCGATGGCCGCCCCGACGGAGGTGACGCCGTTGCCGGCCTTGCCCCCGACGGTCTACGCCCAGCCGGCGGGCAAGATCAAGGTCCGCATCGACGGCAAAGGCTACCTGCTGCCGGAGGAACTCAAGCCGACCGTCACGAAGCTGCTCGGCGAGGCCAATTACGCCAAGACCCGCGAACTCTACCTCGGACTGCGCCGGACGCTCCTGGAGAAATCCCTGACCGAGGCGAAGCTGCGCCAATCGGATACCCTCGCCCAGGCCGCCGCGGAGCGGCTCGCCGGACTCCGCCAGAAGCACGCCGCGCTGAAGGAGAAATTGTCCGCCCTGCTGCACGACCCGGCGGCCGCGGCCGGGGCCGACCTGAACACCTACGTGCAACTGGAGGCCGGGATCACCGCGACCGCCACGCTCATCGCCCGCGAGGAGGAACTCGCCGCCGCCGCCCAAGCCAAGGCCGAGGCCGCCCGCCTCAAGGCCGAGCCGACCTTGGAGGCGGCCCGCAAGCAGAACGCCGACTACCTCGAGGCCCTGAAGGCCTACGAGCGTCCGCTGCAGGAACTGCGCGAACTGGCCGTGGCCAAGGGCACCGCGCTCTGAGGGGGAGATTCCGCCGACCCGGCTGGCGTCCCCGCCCGTTCCCTCCAGACTCCATCCCATGCACCGCGGCTTCCGCTACTACGACCTCATCCTCGGGGCCTTCGTGGCCGTGCTGCTCTGCTCCAACCTCATCGGTCCCGCGAAGGTGGTGATGCTGGACCTGCCGCTGCTCGGGCCGACGGAGTTCGGCGCGGGCAACCTGTTCTTCCCGCTATCCTACATCTTCGGCGACATCCTGACGGAGGTCTACGGTTACGCCCTCGCGCGCCGCGTCATCTGGGCCGGCTTCGCGGCGATGCTCTTCGCCACGGTGATGACCTGGGTCGTGCTGACCTTGCCCGCCAGCCCAGCCGAACCTTTCAGCGCCCAGCTCCAGCCCGCCCTGCAGCTCTGCTTTGGCGGCGGCTGGCGCATCGCGCTGGGGTCGATCCTCGCCTTCTGCGTCGGCGATTTCCTGAACTCCTACGTGCTCGCGAAGCTCAAGGTGCGGACCCAAGGCCGCCACGCCTGGCTGCGCTTCATCGGCTCCACGATCGTGGGCCAGGCGGTCGACAGCCTCATCTTCTACCCCTTGGCGTTCGCCGGGATCTGGACCGGGGCGACCTTGCTCAAGGTCATGGCCGCCAACTGGGCCTTCAAGGTGCTCGTCGAGGTCGTGATGACGCCGGTGACCTACGTGGTCTGCGAGCGGCTCAAGCGCGCCGAGGGCGTGGACGCCGATGATTCGGCGACCGACTTCACGCCGTTCTCGCTGAAAGGCTGAACGTCGTGCCCGAGACCGGACTCGAACCGGTAAGCCTTGCGACGACAGATTTTAAGTCTGCTGTGTTTGCCATTCCACCACTCGGGCCGACCGAGAAACCTTACCCGCGGCCGCCGGGCTGGCAAACCCGGAATGCTCAGGCACCGGCCCGGTCGAGCAAGGGCTGGCAGAGTTTGTAGACGCCGCCGGTGAGCAGGCAGGCCACGAGCAACGCCGGCCAGAAACCGAGGCCGGCCTTCAGGAGGGACGGCAAGGCGAGGAACAGGACGAACGACGGGATCGTGTAGGCGAGGATGGACCAGTTGAGCGCGATGACTTTGGCCTGGTCGCCGGTGTCCACCCACGTCCAGATCATGACCAAAAGGCTGGTCAGGGGCAGCGCGCATAAGAGCGCGCCGAGGGTGAGGTTCCGCTTGGCAAGCTCGGCGGCGCCGACGATCACGGTGGCGGAGACGAGGAACTTCAGGACGAGTTGCAGGCTCATGCGGACAGCCTGCGGACGGCGGGAGCACCGGCAAAGCGTAAAAGCCGCGGGCCGGGCGAATAAGTCGCCTTGCCCTCCCGCCCAAAGGCGGCTTGCCTCGGCTTGATGGACCGCATCGCCCAGACGTTCGCCCGCTGCAAAGCCGAAGGCCGCCCGGCCTTCGTCAGCTACGTGTGCGCCGGCGACCCCGACGTCGCCACCTCCAAGGCGGTGCTCCTCGCGCTGGCCGCGAACGGGGCCGATATCCTCGAGGTCGGCGTGCCTTTCTCGGACCCCTTGGCCGACGGCCTGACGAACCAGCTCGCCGCCCAGCGCGCCCTCGAGGGCGGCATGACCTACGACGGCCTGCTCGACATCCTCGCCGCGACCCGCGCCGGCACGGACAAGCCGATCGTCCTCTATTGCTATTATAACCTGCTCTTCTCCTTCGGGGTAGACGAGTACTGCCGCAAGGTGAAGGCCGCCGGCGCCGACGGCCTGCTGGTCCTGGACTGCCCGCCGGAGGAAGCCGGCGACCTCATCGCCGCCTCGCGGAAGCACGGCCTCGCCAACATCTTCATCGTCGCCCCGACGACCCCGCCGGCCCGCGTCGCGCTCATCCCGGCACGCCAGCGGCTTCATCTACTACGTCTCGCGCGAAGGCGTGACCGGCGAACGCTCGGAGCTCGCCGCCAACCTCGCCGCCTCGGTCGGCGAGATCAGGAAGCACACCACCCTGCCCGTCTGCGTCGGCTTCGGCGTCTCCACCGCCGCGCACGTCCAAGCCATCGCCAAGGTCGCCGACGGCGTGGTCGTCGGCAGCGCGCTCGTCAACGTCATCGCCGCGCATAAGGACAAGCGCGCCGACGCCCCCGCCGCCATCGGCGCGAAGGTCCGGGAGTTATTGGGACGGTAAGCGAAGCGATGGGCCAGGGAGCGGGCTAGGGCCGGGGCCAGGAAAAGCGTCGAGATCCCGTCGCGCTCGCCCACCCTTTGACCTAGGAGGTAGGGACGAGCGGCCCTGCGCATCCGCGCTCCCTTTGTCGCGGGCATCGGAAACGCATCGCCCGGCGGCCAGCCGGCAGACCGACCTAGAAACAACTCCGTTGTTCCGGGCCCTGGCCCAAACCCTTGCCCCAGCCCTTCGTCCCACCCCCTTTCCTCTTGCCAACCCCCTCCCCCTCACCACTTTCCCCATGGTCCTAACTTCGTTGGGGCCACGCACCTACCCAGCATGGCCAAACAAGACACCTGGACGAAGAAAGACCTGACCGGCATCGAGGAACTGACCCGCGCCGAGATCGAACTCCTCTTCCGCCAGGCCGACCGTTTCCTCCCGGCCCTGGCCCCGGGCAAGGGGCTCGACCTGATGAAGGGACGGACGGTGGTGAACCTCTTCCTCGAGCCGAGCACCCGCACCCGAACCGCGTTCGAGATCTCCGCCAAGAAGCTCGGCGCCGAGGTCGTCTCGATCAACACCACCGCCTCCTCGCTCGTGAAGGGTGAGACCCTGCGCGACACGGCCCTGAACATCCGCGCGATGGGCGTGGACGCCATCGTGATGCGCCACTCCTCCGCGGGCGCCGCCCGCTACCTCGGCGAGGTGCTCGACATCTCCGTGGTCAACGCCGGCGACGGCGCCCACGAGCACCCGACCCAGGCCCTGCTCGACGCCTTCACGCTGCGCCAGCGCTTCGGCAAGGTCGCCGGCCTCAAGGTCACGATCCTCGGCGACATCCTCTTCAGCCGCGTCGCCCGCTCCAGCGTGCTCTGCCTCTCGAAGCTCGGCGCCGAGGTCACCCTCGCGGGTCCGGCCACGCTGGTGCCGGCCGCGCTCAAGGAAGCCTTCCCGCAGGTCCGCCTCGCCCATGACCTGAAGTCCGCGCTCCGCGACTGCGACGCGGTCATGCTGCTGCGCATCCAGCACGAGCGACAGACGACCACGCACTTCCCGTCCCTCGGCGAATACACCTCGCAGTTCGGACTCAACGCCGAGCGCGCCGGCTGGCTCAAGCCCAAGGCCGTCGTGATGCACCCCGGCCCGATCAACCGCGGCGTCGAGGTCGAGAGCGAGGTGGCCGACGGCCCCCGCTCCGTGATCCTCGAGCAGGTCCGCAACGGCGTCGCCGTCCGCATGGCCGTCCTCCACCTCTGCACCAAGGCCCTCTCCCGATGAACCCCGCCGACCCCTCCCCCCTCTGGATCCGCGGCGCGCGCGTGCTCGACCCGGCGTCGGGCCGCGACGAGGCCAAGGGCGATATCTTCGTCCGCGACGGCGTGTTCGTCGAGCGGCTCACCACCGCCGAACAGGCCAAGGCCCGCGTGCTTGAGGGCAAGGGCCTCGTCGTCGCCCCCGGCTTTGTCGACCTCAACTGCCGCCTCGGCGAACCCGGCCGCACGGCCCGCGAGACCGTCCGCACGGGCACCCGCGCGGCGGCCGCCGGCGGCTTCACCACCGTCGTCACGATGCCTGACTCGCTGCCCGCGGCGGACAACGTCGGCACCATCCAGCTCCTCCGCGAGATCTGCGCCCGCGACGCCGCCGTCCGCGTCCTGCCGACCGGCACGCTCACCAAAGGCCACGAAGGCAAGGCCCTCGCGCCGATCGGCTCCCTCAAGAAGGCCGGCGTGGTCGCGGTGACCGACGCCACCTCCGGCGTGCAGAACAACGAGATCATGCGCCGCGCGCTCGAGTACGCCGCGATGTTCGACCTTCTGGTGCTCGACCATTGCCAGGACAGCAGCATGACCGACGGCGGCCAGATGCACGAAGGCGCCTGGTCCCTCCGCCTCGGCCTCCGCGGCCTGCCCCGCGCCGCCGAGGAGATCGTCGTGTCCAGCGACTGCCTGCTCGCCGAGCTGACCAAGGCCCGCATCCACCTGCAGCACCTCTCGTCCGCCGGTTCCGCCGAGATCGTCCGCCGCGCCAAGGCGCGCCGCCTGCCGGTGACGGCCGAGGTCTCCGGCCTGCACCTGCTGCTGTCGGACGCCGCGCTCAAGGACTACGACACGCGCCTCAAGCTGAACCCGCCGCTGCGCGAGGAGGCCGACCGCGCCGCGCTGGTGGCCGCGCTCGTCGACGGCACGCTCGACGCCGTCTGCTCCGACCACTCGCCGTGCACGGCGACGGAGAAAGATTGCGAGTTCGACCAAGCCCCGTTCGGGGCGGCTTCGCTCGAGACCACCTTCTCCGCGGCCTACGAGGCCGTGGTGCTCTCCGGCGCGGCCGACCTGGCCCTGCTGGTCGCCCGCCTCACCGCCGGCCCCGCGAAGGCCCTCGGACTCGCCGCGGGCACCCTGCGCGTGGGCGCCGCGGCGGACCTCGTCCTGCTCGACCCGAAGGCGAAGTGGACCCCCTCCGCGAAGACGCTCTGCTCCAAGTCGGGCAATAACCCGCTGAACGGGCGCGCCCTGACCGGTCGCGCGGTCGCGACGTTCGTCGGCGGCCACCAGGTGCACGCAGCCTAAGCCGGCCTGATGGAAAAACTCCTCGAGCTCGCCCGTGCCTTCACCGCCTGGGACTGGGCCTGCGTCGCCTACTCGGTCGGCCTCGGCGTGCTCGGGCTGGTTTGGCTGCGGCGCTGGTTTCGGGAGGAACAGCCGGACCAACCCGCGCCGGTGACTCCGGCAGAAGCCATGCTGGGGCTGGTTGGCGGCCTGACCGCCTTCGGCTGGGTCTATCCGGAAACACAGAAAATGCTCGTGCAGGGGTTGCTATCGGAGCAGATCCTGCCCTCGGTCTCCTCCCAGCTAAAAATGGGACTGATCGCCCAGTTAGTCGCAACTGGCCTGATGCTGGGTTTGAAAGTCACCCGGCGGGCCGTGGTCGCGTGGGGTCCGACCGCGCCAACCGACCCGGTCCACCCTCCTCATCACCTTCTCTCGGCGCTGCCGAAACTGCGACCCGGTCACATCTGGACCGCCTTGGTCTGCGTCCTCGGCTTGGGACTGGCGGGCGCGGTCCTCTGGAAGCTGCTTCATGCGACCTGGGCCCTCGCCGCCGCGCATGGCTTTCCTTTTGGCGCCCCGGCCGACGTACCGTAACCCGTCGTGCAGCTCGTGCTTGACGTGCCCATGCAGTCGCGGAGCTTCATGATGCTGACGCTAACGGTATCGATCGGCGCCCCGATCATGGAGGAGCTCGCCTTCCGCGGCATGATCTACCCGGGCCTCAAAGCCTTGCTGCCGCCGTCCCGCTGGCCGGCGGTCATTCTGACCGGACTGCTCTTCGCGACCGTGCACCTCAGT
>JACCDY011232281.1_pt1 | contig 12320 bp, 11 predicted proteins | sample 7446391 | NCBI WGS metagenome assembly JACCDY01 (sample SAMN15323451, study PRJNA562643) | freshwater metagenome | isolation source: river surface water | place: USA:Blue River Watershed | collected 2017-08-18 | reverse complement strand
AGTGCAACTGTGGACGGGGAAGTATGGTACAATAGTCTAGCTATTGACAAACATTGCCGTTGACCAGTGGAAAATTTCTCGCAAATAGGAATGTTTTCTACGGTTTGTGTTCCATGGAGTATATGGCTTTCCTCATTGGAAGACTCTTTCAGAAATTGCACATGGTCTTCTAACATTGCAGTCTTCAGTGCCCAAATCTCTCTCTCGGTCGGGCACATCACATCTTCGACAGCTCTCGGATAAACCAAATTTTCTCTGAGGGTTCCCTATAAAGATTGATCAGTCACATTACAATCCTAAATGAAAAAACTTACCGTCGGTAGCAAATAGGGAACTTGAGGACAAACGATGAGTGTAGTGTAAGAGTTTGAACTGAATCGATTGATCTGACGAATCATTGTCGCTATGATTTGTAGTAGAGTGGATTTTCCACACCCAGTTGGTCCAGTTATCAAAATTCTCATTCCTCTCGTGATGGTTAAGGTGAGAGAAGGGATAATAACTTTACTTTGATCAATAGTGAACAAACGGTAATTGAGTATTTCCAATATGGAGTCATTGATGGAATCAGATTCGGAGTTCAATAATTCTTGGGAGTTTGGATCTGTCAATTGTCTGCGCAAACTGATCATTGGAACAGTCGATTGCAGTGATAGTGATACTTTTCCACGAGGCATCAGAGGAGCATAAAGTCGAGACACAACAGTTTGAACCTCAAGGTTATTGTCATCTGTCTCACCAAATTCGTCTGATTCAACTTGAGCCTCATCTAAGAACATTGTATTCGATGCTAATAAATGGAGGTACTGCCTCTCCTTCCCACTTTCGCCAAATAATTTCACAATGTTAGATCGTATTAGTGAAGCCAGAGAGTCTGGCAATCGATTCGAAACTGACGGTAGGTGCCCAGCATTTCCAGAAATAGGGGTAGCAATATCGTTCAGGGCAAGCATCATTGATTTCGTTACAAGATCTAAACTGACAACCACTTGATCAATGCGCTGATATAAACCTTTTGCCTCCGAATATAATCTAACGGACTCCACAATTGTACTGAATGCATTAATTAATGCCATACATGCGTAGGAGCCCTGTGACCAAGTTGTCAATCTTGCTGTGGTAACTGAGAAATCTGTGGTGGCACTTTTAGTCAGCGCAAAACCCTTAATCTCCACAGGATACAAAATAGAAAATCCCACAATGCTATAACTGACAACCGCACCAGCATATGCGAAACACTGAGCAGTAAACCTTACCCAAAACTCTTTGTTGACCAACAATATCTTGTTGGTGACAGACGAACGAAACAATTCTAGCATCTTTATTATCTCTCTCTCCCCGCCTCCCATGAAGATAATGGTGGTCAAATGTTTCATGTATGAAGTACACGAATAACGGAAAATTGCCTCCAGTTTGGCTTGATGGTATACAAGAGGAGCAATTGTCTTGGCGACTACCATCGAAATGTTGCTACCGACCAAAAAGTACAACATGCACAGAAGGATCGATAAAACTCCTAAATCTGCAATCATCGAGTACGAGTAGAACACGATAATTGCAGGTAATACAGCAATCTTTTCATAAATTGAAGAAACTTTTGAGACAAAATCAATGATATCTTGGGATAGACGCTGGTCTAAACCGTCAATATTTTCTGTATACAAGGGCACGGTAGCTGAAAATCCAGAGGAATAACGTCGCAACAATTTCTCTTCAACACTTTCATGCTGCGTTGTTGAACTCCAATTGCGAACTAGATCGTGATAAATTTCAATATTTTGGAATAGCTCCTTTTCAAGACAATCTCTCCATTGAATAGCACTCCGATCTGCACAGTATGACTTCAAAGTTGTTGCAATTGCCTGCAGCAAAACGAAACCCAAAGTGCGCCAAACCGCGATAACAAATTTATGACGCTCATCAGCATTGAATGAGACAATCAAGGCTGACATGGAATACATAATTTGTGCAGATAATATTAGATCCACCGCTGCACATATTGACAATAAAAGAGGAAAGCGCAATTTTTCGAACGACAACGACCATTGCTCCTCCTGAATCATCTGACCATTCCTTTTGAAAAATTTTGCAACTGACCTGTTGCAGCAACACCATTGCAAGATTTTCATCTGTTTAGGACTTGATAGATCAATTGAGGCTATGTGATCAGCGATATCGTTCTAACTAGTGCATGGCTTGTGAAATCTTGATTCCACTACTTGGAACAATAATCGAAACCATATACTTCTATTTGGTAATAGACATTGCACACCATATATACTTCTATTGTCTCTTACTACCTGTTGACCATAAAAAACATAGGATACCTAGACAATCCAAGAATACAAATTGGCGATATGTCTATATATGGTGTATATGTCGTTTGGAAGAAATAAAATATAGGAGTTTAGCTGTCCCAAATTTGGGCCGAATTGCGGCAATTGAAATGAAATTATCCTATCCCACAATTATATCCCGGCGAATCATATTGTTTTGTATTTTATTGTTAAAAAAAATTGTATTGAATTTGGAATTGTACGAAAGAAAAAGTGGTCTTTTATTGTAGTATAATTTTATCCAGGGCGTTGTGTGTATTGTTGAATAGCTTTGATGGCAAAACCAAAATCAACAATTCACTTTGATTCAAGATTCAACTACTGCTTGCTATCACTGGAAAGATGAATTCTTTGATCGGTTGTATCTCTTCAACTGGAAGCACCTGCATTAGTAGCGTTACCACTTGTGCGGGTGTTTTCGATCCTGTATGTAGACCCTGCCTCATTAACTTCTGCTCAGGATGCTCCTATGCTTGCACAATTTCTTACAATTACTGTTGTTCACCATTGTATGCCACCTGCACTGATACATGTGGATGGTGCAAAAGTAAATTTTGCGTTTGCTCGTTTTGTTCGTGCAATTGCTCTTGCACCCAAGATGTCTTACCATGTTGTTGTAAATGCTGTCACAAGATTTGTTGGGATAATGTCGTAATTGACTTTTGCGCGGATGCTTGCGCTGTAACATTCACAACGGGTCTTTTAACATGTTGTACAACAACCTATAAAGGGTGCAGCAGTTGTATCCAATTTATAACTTGCTGCTGTAGCTGTGGTGGCACAGAATATAACCTGGTGGATTCCGGTGAGTCTTGATTGCAACATTTCGTTTGCTCGCTTATAATATACAATATGGAATGAATCCGGCACGCTATGGAGCCCAAGAAAGAAGTATTAAGTGCTTTTTGCACCATGGAAATCAACATTTATCGATCCGGCTTCAACGGGAGCAAAATTTCTCATTGCTCTCATAAATTTGCATGTAATACTGTATTTTGAGCAAATTGGCTCACCATTATAGAGAGATTAGTAGAAGTTGTGGAATAATTTTTCCTCGTGCCAATGATGTATATTGATTTTTCTGTGGATATGTGTAACTTACCAAGCATATCTTCATTCGACTAAAGTTTAGTGGCATTATATCCACTAACTGGCGCTGAGGTAGTTCTGTCGACCGTACTAAAATATTCTGCAATAGAAGAAGTCGGAATAATGAGAAAATCCTCCACAGATTTGTTTCGCTGAAACCTTTAACATAATACTAGTAGAATATTTCAATGCACTCTAAAAGGAAATGATAAAAGACCACAATGGGGTTTTAATAGAAGTGCGCATACTTAATTCTTCTTATAAAACATGGATAACCTCCACACGCCTCTGTAATTGGAAACCTGCATCTAATTACACAGATAATGCACACCGCTTCGTATATCGCGTGTTTTCGAAGTAACGACCACATGAAGGAAGAACCAAGCTAGAACTTTTGCACTACAAACTGAGCTATCAAGTTGCGTAGCAACCACAAAAAATGCCAGAAATTATCCTAAACTGCCAAGAAGTGGACATACATTAGAACCAAAAATGGAGCCACAGACTGACACTACTAAGAATCCAAAGAGTGGGCGACAAATACACAAACACACAATTTAACAATTCATTCCACAGCACACACGATTTCAATAATGATGATAATGACGAGAGAAAGGATGAGAAGTCATGTGAATTAGTACGTTTCAGCACAAGCAACCTTTAGAAGCCATCGAGCCAAGAATTATGCTGTTGTCTCAGAGTTTCCTCGTCCTTCTGTGAAAGAGAACTATCAGGCAATTGGCCATATGACATCACTTGACCGGTATTGCGGTTATTCCCTTGGTGTGAACCAATGGAGTTGATTCGGTAACCAGATCTGTTATTATTACTCCCGAAATTTCGATGCTTATTGACTATTCCAAGATTGTTTATTTGTTGATTTGCAGCATGAGCGTTAAAAGAAAAATTGTTATTTCCATGACCGCCATAATTATTAGTTCTAATATTTTGATGGTGTGGATTAGGATTTCTCACTCCAGGAGCGCTTTTGCCAGGGAAATTTGCGTTACCACATGAAAATGCCGCTCCATTCATTATTTGCCGCCCACCAACAATATGCTTGGATTGTTGAGTCAGAAAACTTTGTGGGGTCTACAAACTCAACACAGATAAAGAAAATATGATAATTAGGAGGAGTTGCAGTTACCTCATTTATTATCTGCGCTGCACAGGAACCATACTGCCCATCCTTTGAAAAACTGCTGCTCGCTTGATCTACCAGTACCACAAGAGGATCAACAAGATTATTATCCACTGCTCTAAAGAGTCTGGTATTCTTGAGCAACAATGCAGCCAGGTCAGAAAAAATCGAAGAATCAACAGCGGATATCCTAGATGTTGCCGACAATCGTGGCAAAACTTCTCCAAAAATATCGCTTGCTCGCAGCGGAATATCACTTGCAGATAGCAATTCCCTTGAATAGACTTCCAACGCATCTAAAGTCAAAGTACCACTGGCGGTGAAAAGGGAAAAATGGAAACATTGAACAAGGCTTAAATGGGCATCTAAAAAGCAATCCCTGCAGAACAAAATTCGCGTTATGGTACACATTATTTAAGCCAGACACCCTTACTTGACGAGTGACGAAGGTAATGCAGATACTCCACCTACAGATTGGAAGTAATTGTCATATCGAGAAATAGTTGATTCGAATAATATTTTCAACGATCCAAAGCTTCCTTCGCTCTGTAAGCAATTTTTTAACAAGCTAGTTGTCCTTAGAGCACCGGCTTTGAATATTGCCATGAGCTGTGTCACCTCATCAGTTTCTGTGCAATCTAACTTGACCATATTTTCTCCAGTAATTGGGTGAACAACACAAAGCTGATCCGAGCCGGAAATGTATGGTTCAAATTCTGTACTTACTAATGAAAATTTCTGCCACTGCTTCATAGCACTTTGAAAATTATCCAGTATCGATTTCCCGATAAGTCCGCTCTTTGGAAGTGATCTATCTTGTATTTCAACTTCCGATAATACAGGTTTTAATCCTTCAATTGTTATCACTTGATTCTTCGGGTCAAAATTTGAGTATTCAGCGAGAAATAGACAAAACGCGTGAAGAGGAGAAGTTATGATATGGGCATATTGGTGAAAAACAGAGGCAATCATAACGTGAAAGGCATTTACCGACAGCAAATCCCGTATGGCATGATTGCCGTAACATGCGGTGTCATACTTCCACCATGCACGAATTAGTTTTACAGACAAATGAAACAAGTTTCCTCGTCCAACAATAGTACCGATTTCATCCATTAGTAACAATAACGCAACATCAGGAAAGTTATTGAAACCAAAAATGAAAGATTCCATTCCGATAGTGCCTTGAAAATTCTTTCCACACGCGGATTGTGCCTTTGGATCAAAATTGATCAACAAGTTGCTGGCAGGGGATGGCATCATCTTTTTTGTTAAAGATGTTTGATGTAATAGAAAACTAGCAACATCTTCTTTCATCTTTAGTGAATGATCGTCACTGGAAGCAACACCAGTAATAATTAATGGATCATCAAGCAATGCCATATCAATACAATGGGAGTCTGTTTGAAAATATACTTTGTTGGGATTGTGTTCCAAAGTATTTACCAGAGCGTGCACTTTATGTTGAATTGATTGCGAAATTGATGGATGTTGACTGATTGAATCAAACATTTGAACCAACAGATCAAGTAATTGGTAAAAGTCCGTGTTCGAAGTGAGTAGTTCCCGAAACAGTGAAGTATTCAAACATGTCGTCATCAACCATTTTTCATTATCTGGCAAAGACATCTCCTTCCCGGTGTGAAGAGAAAAATCTTCCTCATCTCCTAGTTCTGATGCTTTTGAAGAAGTTCCGCGAGAAGCTGACTGCAGAGATTGTTGAGTTGTTGCAGACTGCAAAGAGTGCATGGAATCTCGGTTGATCAGAGTATTTTGAGAACTGGGACCAATGGTATTGCTTTCAAACATACCGTTTGAAACCAAAAGCGCCTGAGCTTGATCGATCAACGATTGCCAATGACGAATCATACTGATCAAGTATTCGCCGTCACCCTGTATTACACCAACCGAAGAAGTTAAATTCCGAAATTAGTTATGACGTAGACATGGTCAATAATGGAAGATTTTCACTCACTGTGGCTGTCAGGGTTGCGCTATTGTCAATGAACAGATTCTTTATGTGTGGATCCGCCAGAAACATTGGATACCCGAAAAGAAACAAACAACCTTGGAAAAACTTGACCACTCGCTTCTCAATAATAAATCGAATTGATTCCTCATCCATGTGACTATTGTCAGCAGATGAATGGCCTAACAATAAATCCATTTGCAATGTATCTTGCAATCGATGGTCAAGAATGAAGGAATTATAAAATTGCAAGAACTGCTGGAGAGTCTTCACCGTCTAAAGTGCGCGGGATGATTGCTATGAACTAGAGTATCAAATGACACTTACCTTGGCGACAACATTGGAGTTGGAAGATTCATCATGGTGAACAATGCGTATCTCTGAAAGTGGATTGGGGCGTTTCTCCACAATAATAATCTCAATTTTATTCGACAACATTACCACATATGAATTATCACCAAAACCACTAGTCGAATTTAAAGGAGGGTTTTTTCGTAGTCCTGGTGGTGGAGACGAAGCCTTATTTGGAATGTCAGTCACCCAATTAAACTGAACAGTCAGTTCCCCGTCGAGATTCATGGTTTCAACTACGACTGGTATAGAAATGTGTTGAGCTACGGGATTAAATTATGTTGCAAGATTCCTCCACTACAGTTTGAAAATTTGCATCTATGAAATTGTAGTTCATTTTTGCGAATTTGTTGGGCCCGCCTAGCACCCACACAAACCACACAAACACATAAAAATTTTGTTGAACATAGAAAGGAACTTCTTTAAGATTTTGTAAGTGTTGAACTGTTATTGGTAATACGAATCTTCCATTATACAGCAAGCGTACAGCAAGGATGGAGTGTTAGGACACTTGAATTAAGCAATTATATGTAGTGGTTATTTATCAATTACTAAACAAACAATAATCATGTACGAGTACCATGCATAGGAAGAATACTGAACTTCCTCGCACAAATGTGAATTCAGAAACACGAAGAACTTCATGGCAAACAATAGGAAAAGTGTTCTCTCCTCCTACATTGCTACCATTCCCACTGCGGAAAAAGCAACTAACAATAAAACGCAAACGACGAAGTGGCAGTGTCACTTTTCTTGTGAAATAAGCACACCGGTGGTGGAATAAGAAAACGAATAATAACGCAAATCATCTTCGATAACCACTTGAGTAAGTTCATCGAAATCCATCGATCCATCCATCCAAACAAGTAAAATGAGGAAGATTGAAATTTCTTGTCTTTCGCATTTAATCATACAATAAAAGCATCTTTGTACATCATATATACAGTTCAACTTTTTAGACCACACAACTGCACTATTCCAATCGTCTCCAACAAATGCGGTTCATAGGAACAAGAGGAGTTAAACCCACTTTCTTGCTGCAAACATATGCTGCGGTAACGAGTCCTTGCATACAATTAAAAAGCTGTCTGAATCACTAAGTAGAAGTAAAAAAGACGAATGATGATGGCAGCTTATTTTTTCACAAAAAACATAGAGTACGACAAAGCAAAAAGAAAGAAAAACTACACTTTATCCCAATAACTTGCGAAGTAATTCAAACGACAGTAGTGACATACATCAAGGATTGATGGAGGCGAAGACTTTACCATTATTCAATAGAAAAAATATACAAATGATGGTTGGGTGAAAGAACTAAATGTTCACTATTTCACTGGCAACCTCATTGCGATCTCTTTTCAGTTCGTACAAAAATCTTTCAAAGAACATTATATGGAATTTTCCACCAACTTTGCCGACTGAGAAAGTGAGATGTTGACATGATGGGAGAGAAAAAGAGCGATAAACATCGATAGTGGGGAGATAAATCGTTGAAGGCACAAAAAACAAGGATAATAAGATACTCAAATATCGCATATATAGAAAGAATGAAAGAGACATAAAGTTTTGGAGAGAATAGACTACAAAAAAGCAAAGCGATTATGGGACTCATCATTCCCTGATTGCGATTGTACACGTCATAGGCGATAATTGGAATTTGACGATGAATCTGGGGAATTATGAATCAAATTATCTTGTTGCATGGCTTGACTGGTTGAAGAGACTTGTCGCACAACGCGATTAGAAACATAACCATTATGATAACTCGGCATTGCCATCATACTTGAAGATGTTGCCGTCGAAAACAGCAGAGGAATCATAGGGGAATTAGGAGGCAGCAGCTGACCATTACGAACTCCGTCTGTAGTGAAATTACCAAAGGGCATAGATAAAGGATAGGTCGTTGGCGATTGATTCTGTATTGGAGTGGCATTTGTTGAGACCGGAGTATAATGAGACGGTGATTGTTGAGTAGAATACGTCAGCTGTGCACGGTATCCAAATTCTGGGGACGGAACAAAGCCAAAAGGAGGAGCCGGGGGCATTGGATATGGACCCTGATGATAGAGAACAGGTGCCTGTTGTAACGGGATATAAGAGATACCCACGGATTGCGCTGGTTGAGGCGGGGGAGGATTTTGGGCCATGATTGGATGGTATGCGGGAGATGAATATGGTTGGACTGGACCGGGAATCTGTTGAGGAGCTGAATACATCATGCCATCATTTCCATATATACTTGAGGAAGAAAACTTAGAACTTATTATTCCACAACCAGGAGGAACAGTAGTGCTAACATTTCCTACATTGTTTGGCTGTAAATTATCTAATAGATGACATAACAATATCGATATATAAGAAACGTTGAGCAATAATGTCAAAAGTCTCTATACCTGACACAGATGTTTGTGGGGCTGAATTGTTGTCATAATTTTGCACTTTATCATATCGATCATACTTTCTGTTACCATCCGACGACAAACTGGTTCTATAATCTATATGCCCTTTTAAGTGCATATCAGCAGGATTGTGATAGCTAAGAGTGCAGCCAAATATAAACCCGTGGAACATTTTACGATCAATCATTTCTACCGCGCGACCAGCATCCTCAATTGTAAAAAAACTAACGAAACAAAATCCTTCTTGTTTACTCATATCTTTATAAATTGAATACTCTTTCAACGCCACATCCTTGACCAGTCCAGCAACTTCAAATATTGATCTGAGAAGAGTTTCTCGAGGTTTAACTATATCTGGATACTAGAATAAGAATACGCTTTTTAGAATGACTCATAACATGACATGGAAAAAGAATATTACATTAAAAAATGAAGTGAATGCCACATGAACTTGAAATTCTGGACCATGAGATGTTCCAGATGTTGATGTGGCTGATGACTGGACTGTAGTATTTGTTGATGTCGCTCCATCCTTAACTTTACTCAATTCGACTCTGTTAAGTATGGAAAAATTTATGCCTATTCAGTAAGTACAACAATAGAGTTCTACCTGATATCTCTCCCCAAAAAGCGATATCCATGCAGCGCTTCCACAGCTCGTTGAGCTTCCTCCAGTTTTTGCATAACAACGAAGCCATACATTAAGGTCCTACTGTCTCTTTCACTTCTTTTGATCCGTGTTTTAAGAACATATCCAAATCTAGAAAACAAATCATACAAGTCATATTCCCTGCAAAAAAAAGACAAATCACCAACAAAAACTTCAATGGACGAATTAACCAGATTTGAGGGAGATGAGGAATTTTCAGGAATTGAATGAGAGGTGTTGCCAACAATGCACGCGAAATGATTATTGTAATGAGACGGTGTGCTAAGGCTGCTTCTGGGAGTTCCAATAGTCAGGCTTGACATAGTCTGAAAGGTTCTTGGCGTAGCAAACGAATAATCTGTACTTCCACTTTTGCAGCACTTATCCGCTTGATCAAATGAGGGGGTATTGACAAGTTTCTTATTGGATATATCCACAACTAGAGGCTGTGTAGGTAGAGCTTTCGCACCTTCTACACACGAAGGCTTAGCTTCCGGTTTGGGATCTAAACAAGGATATAGTCCATGCGGAACTTCATCCTGATCGGATGGTCCACACTCCATTTCTTCGTTGATAACAAAACAATAATGAATTGAATATTAAGAGTGTTTGATATAAAAAAGGCGCTAGAAAGCACGTGAAATCACCAATAGTGAACTAAATTAATGAATAATCTATAATGGTACCAGTAATCACAGTCAATTTGAAAGGAAAAGCAGCGAGAGACCAGCGGCAAAAGCCCTGGAAGAAATAAAGGAGACAAGTTAGAAGCGTTGCTGAAAACAATCTGGAATAACACTGCACAAATAAAATACAATAATCGCCACTAATATTTCTTGCACACTGCAAGAATAGGCAAATAAACTAACAATTATAAAAGTTCGACAGTGAAGGATATTGGAAGTATAATACGAAATGGCGAAAGTAATAACTCCTGGATTTGATAAACAAGGAGAGAATGTAAAAAGAATAATAGGTGGGACGGATAGCAGGAGATTTATCAAGTGGTAAGGCAACAAAACAAGAGCATCAGCGTTTGAAAAACAAATAGCCACTAAGTTTTAAGGCACCGTACAATATTCGCCGAACGACTGATGAATTCTTGACACAATGCAAGGAAGGGAATGGAAGGATTGGAATAACAATTTTTGTGAAGACAATTCAACCTTGAAGAAAATTTGAGCGCCACAACAATATTTCGAAAATGATGTTACAGAGGAAACTTTGATGTCATCTCATCCTCTCTACAATACATGTGTTCGCCTCTGCTTCTGCAAAAGCTGTTCCCGCATACAAAATTAAGCATACTTTTTACCAGTTTGAAGATAATTCGGACCTTTGCTCTGAATTGAGAACACATCGGCGGCTTATGTGAGCAAGTTTCTCTCACCTTCCACTTCAACCAAAAATTCCATTATGCAGAATATATTAATTAACCGGTAGTTTATACCGGTGCGAAAATTTCAGAAGAAGTTAAGCAATTTCAGAAGTTAGTATTCATTATTAACCCAAACCGGAAATCGCTCACCTAACTAAAAATCAATCATCTAGAGTATTTGTAGGTATTATTAGTCAACAGGGATAAGATTAGAAAGATTACAAACAGATGCTAGATTTATAATTTATATAGAACTGTGGCCATTCGGTGATTTTCATCCGAAAATGTTTGTTTGAAATTTGCTAATTCAATGTTATATATTTAGCATCTACCTCTTGAAGTGATATTTTTGTTTACCACCAATACAATTGACACCACAGATAAAAGCCTCTATAAGACTCAATCTTCTTATTATTTTTAGATAAAGTACATAATCCGAATCTAATGTGTCGTCTACACATCGACATACAGGACAGAGTCTATCATCAGGTTGGTATATTATTGGTATATTATTGCTCTTGAATTTGATAAAATTGCAATAACTAATGACCAACACTGTACCATCAAAAGGCTGGTGCTAAGGTGCATCTTACAAAGGATTACTAAGTTTCGCAGTCAATATATTCTGCTGATTCTTCTCATTTATTTTAAATTGCATTACTGACGGTTCTTCCCGGGCTATCATTTATCAGCACGTGTTTTTATGAACTCTTCATATATTCATATCTTTGTTCAAAAATATACACATATCAGTAAACCTCATTCTACAATCTTTCAAATTTGAAATTCAACAAAGTTTCCCAAACAGAAGGAAGCATAATTATCTGTACAACCAGCCACATAAATGAACCTTTCTATGTAGCAACCACACTAGTTTAAGAAATTATTGCAGCTAATTGACCAATGGACTCTGTTTGGATGAGTGTCATGAAATTGGCATCGTTCCCGAAAATCAAGGTTTACGCAGCATTTTCCACAACACATGTTCATGCATTCATGATCGGCATT
>JACCDY010466499.1_pt1 | contig 12338 bp, 7 predicted proteins | sample 7446391 | NCBI WGS metagenome assembly JACCDY01 (sample SAMN15323451, study PRJNA562643) | freshwater metagenome | isolation source: river surface water | place: USA:Blue River Watershed | collected 2017-08-18 | reverse complement strand
CTATTGTGAACCTGATCTTCTTATTGACGCCTAGCAAGCAAAGCCGCTGGTCTTCGACTTTCTAATCGAACTTCAAAAGCTGACTGGTCTGCCTCGCCCAATTGTCGGTTGTCGGGCATAGGCTAGGGGTATGAATACGAACCGTACTCGCATCATCACAGCACTCGTCGCTGCCCTCGCTTTTACTGGAGTTTCTTCCGCCTATGGTGAGGATGATCCATTCCCAAGCGTTACATATCAAGCAGAGATTCCTGGCACTCGCATCTCTAGCGCCCCAGGCGTTTCACAATCAGATTGGGAAGCATCAAGTGCTTATACGACCTGGAGGACTACTCACTGTGCCGCGGGTTCCGGTATGGGAGTTGAAATTAATCTCAACTCCACAACCGATCGCTCTGACGATGTCTGGTCTGCTTACTGTATAAAGACTTGGCGACCAGCGCCCACGCCAGCGCCATCCGAGAGCTCCACGGTTCAAGTGCCAAACAACTCTTCACCCGGTTCTACCGAAACCACAACTGTTCCAGTGAACAGTGAAACATCAACTCCTGCACCAACACCAACTCCAACTCCTTCAGTTACTCCAACACCAACTCCGGTTCCACAAGCTGGTGGATTTGGTGGATATGCAGTCATTGATCCACGGGATAACCATGTCTGCGGTGTAGTGGTATCGGCATCAAGCAATCCGTTTAACAACGGCGGATACATGCCACAGGAGTACATGGGGTGTCCGGTAGGCGCTCGATTGGTCTTCCAAACATTTCCGTCAGCATCCGGAAATGTTGCAGGATGGCATGGCCCTGATGTAATTCTCAATGGCAGTACTTACTCGCTTTCAGGTGGACGAACCCTCACCAACGGAATCGTCACTGACCCGGATGGACGCACCTGGCACTCAGGCACTGGGGCCACGATTACGCCAGCGACTCGCGTGATTTCACCACGCCCTAGCGAAACTGCAACGCAAGTATCTGAAACTCAAACATCCATTAGCCCGGCAGTGCTCTCCGCGCCATCCGCATCTAGCTCTACTTCTGCTGGAAGTGAAACAACGACACCGACCTCAACCACCATGCCAGCTACGCCTTCTACGACTGCAGAGAGTGCAACCGCAGCTGATGACTTAGATTCCTTGCCAGAATTAATTGCAGAAGAAGAAGTCAGTAACACGATAGAGGCAAGAATTGTCGGCAACAAAACTCGTATCGAGGTTACCTCTGAGTGGGTATCTACTCGACTTTCAATCGTCGCCACAAAAAAGGGCACTAAGAAGAGATATACCTACAGATTCACGACCAACGGCAACGGTGAGTACATCTTCAAATCTTCAGTAAATCTCAAGGGATTCACCATAAAGTTATTCAAGGGCAGCGAAGAATTAGATCGCGAAATCGTTTAGTACTACAATTTCACTTTCCTTAACTGGCCTAAGGGCAGGCCGGTAGTACAGCAATCCATCAAGAACTTCATCATTTGTTACATTAGTGATTGGACACGTTCGCTTGTTTCAGAAAAAGGCACTACCCCGTTTGCTTGATAACTGATGCCCGGAACCCATTGAATTGACGTGTGAATTTCTTACGGCGACTAACGCCCAATTGGACGCGAACGACTCGACCCCCCCCGACCCGGCAATTAAGAGTTATAGGACAGTGACAATCTGAGCTTGTTCAAAGAAATAATAGACGGGGTTTTGACCTTTTCCAAGGGGAAAATATGTAAACCTTCCTGACATTACTACTTCGACTGATGACCGTACTGCTAACAAATGTCTTACCTTCCTGACAATACCTTTGACCTCCCTGATTTTTTACCCCCGGGAGGCGGGGTCTCTATGATGAAGCTACTGCTTAAATATTGATGTCCTTTATGAAGTTTTAGTACCTAGGTATTCAAGTGTGTTTCAAGGCATAGAGCTTCTGGCCTTGGAAGGCTAATGACCAACCAGCCTAAATGTTAACTGTTTGGAACTTGCATTTGATCGCATAGATTATGACCATGTCCTCGAACTCTTTAAAGCTTCCGAGCACGCTGGATGCGAAGTCGAACAAGATTCTGATGTTTGATTGTCTGCTTCTGCTTGGAGATGAACTCGGAAATTATTACGACGAGAAAATGCGAGAATTGCAGGGAAGCGATTGGCTGCGCACTCTGGCACAACAAAGAAATGACTACAACCTGACCCTGAATGATCCAGATTTCGTAATTAAGGAGCCGCTAAGGTCTGATTCACCGCTCAGGGCAATATTGCCCAAGTCACCATCGTTCTATAAAAATCTCGACATTTTGCGGAAAATACGAAATTACATAGCACACAACAAGACTGAAGGTGGCTACGAACAGACTAGGGAGATCTTAGGCATTCTTTTATCGGTCTCATTGGATATAAATCTCACTCACTGTGTTAACGAGTATGCGGGAGCGATTAAGCGTATCGAGGCACTGGATCTAGGGACTACGTTCGAAGATAATTTAATGACAGAAAATCGAGTTGAAGATTTTGAAGATAAGAGCGCAGAAATAGAAGAATTGCTTTTCGAAGAGAAGGAAAAATCTGCGAAAGTTGCTCAACTTCTTGAAGAAGCCCGAAGTGTCGTAGTAATCAAAGAACTTGAGTATGAAGCGCTATTTGAGAGTGAACAAGCAAAAACAGCTGCAGTCCAGAAGATGGAATTTGAATTAGAAGAGGCACGTCGAGAGGCGGAACAGCTAAAAATCCAACTTGAAACTAATACTCAGCGAACTGAAGACTTGAGAAAGAGTGAACTCAGTTTAAAGAATTTAGTTGCTTCGCTTGCATCACCAACCGACGAGGCTTCTAATTTGAATGCTATGCGAATCGATGAACGAAGTGAAGACATTAGAAACGAAGCGAAGCAAAATACGGCCAAATTGTTGTCAGTTCAAGAATTAGGAACACTCTGGGATCGACCAAAGGGCAACAAGAAAATCGTCTTGTCAGTATCGTCCCGAGATCTGGTAGATACTAAGAATGGGTCCGTTCTGGAAAAAGCTGATCCTGTCCAAACTAAAGCGCTTGCCGAAAAGTGGCTTGCGATTCGCCCGCAAGGCGGAAGAATCTTCATTGATTCCGACGGCCACGCCTCTACCTTGATCGACGACAGGCTCATTTACCTTGGCAATGTGACTGGTCTATTCAAATAAGGTCGGCTTCTGCCTGGATGATGTAATTCAGTACGTGATTGGATGCTTCTGTTTGTCAGTGTTGGCTGGCAAGCTAAGGGTATGAACTCAGCTACCAGCGTCCGTAAAGACCCTCCGAGCCCCGAAGCCAACAATCAGGACGTTTTTGTTTGGGCCCTGTATCTCCTTGGCGGCGCTGACAAGGATGTGGATGTTGAGGAGATTTATCTAAAGTGTTTTGAGCTGGCGCCAGCTCGCCTTGGATGGCGCACACACCCGGAAATTCCAGATTATAAAAAGACCTCAAAGGCACTTCAGTCTATTGAGGCGACCACGCACGTGGGTTTGCTACATCGCCCTCACAAATATTCACGGCGCCTGACACTTGAAGGCATTAAGTGGGTCGAAGCCTACAGATCTATTCTTGAAAAGAATTATTCAAAGGCAATTGTGCAGGCTTCCAAAACTACGAACCAGCATGAGCGAAAACGACACGAATTGAAAAAGTCAGATGCCTGGGCGAAGTTTTTGATTGATCCCGCAACGGTTGAAATTTCCGATGCAGCGGCTGCTTTGCAGTGTTCTGCTGCAAGCCCAATGTCAGTGTGGTCAGGACGTGTGAATGACCTGCGGCGAACCGGGGATCTACTTTCAGATGAATCGATTTTGAACTTTGCAGATTTTATTGAAGCTCAATTTATAAGTGGGAGAAAATCATGACCATTAAGAAATCTGGCGATCTTCAATACACGGCCCGAGCGTTTAAGCAGGACTCAGAAGATGCGATGAAAGGCGATGTGGTTCGTGCTTTAATCGAACTGGTAACAAATGCTGATGATGCCTACAACTCAAAGGGTGGAAGCATTCAGATTCGACTTCTTAAATCGGAGTCACCCTTTCAGGTCAAAATTTCTGTCCATGATAAGGCGACAGGACTTGATGCGGAAGGATTGGAAAAAGCTTTTGCTCGCCTCGGTGATTTGAATCAAAAATTTGTTGGCGATATGGGAACTCGTGGACTTTTTGGCCGAGGTGCTAAAGATGTTGCAGCTCTGGGTAAAGCTAGATTTGCCTCAATTAGAGCTGGAAGATTCAGTTCCTTGGAGATTGACCCTATAAAAGCCAAATTTAATATGGAAGATATAAATGAATCTCCAACTAAATCTGCCTACGAAGAGTGCCTCTTAAAAGAGGGTGAAAGTGGTTTGACTGCTGAGCTTTTTGTATCCACCATCCACCGTATTCCAAGTGCTACAGATATGGTGACCAAACTTCAAAGTCACGTCCAATTGCGAGATTTACTCAATCGGAACGAAGTTTTTTACTTTGATGAAAGATCCAAGCTAGAAGTAAAATTACGTGGACTAGTACCAACAGGAGAAAAAGTAATCGATCAAGAATTGATCATTCCAAGGTTTAAGCACCCAGTTAAAATTGAAATTTATCGACTTCCTGTGAAAGAAACATCGACACTCGATGAGTACTCAGTCCACGGTCTCGTTGTCTCAGGTCGAGGAGCGGCTTATGAAAATAGCTTCTTGCATCTTTCCAAGAGACCTGAAGCAGGATGGTTTTGTGGTCGATTGGATGCACCAGAAATCCATGATCTCGCACGATCGATTGATACCGATAAGAATGCGAGTGAACTAAATCCAACGAGAATCGTGAGTCGTCAGCGAGACGGGCTTGTACAGAATCACCCTTATTTTCGTGCGCTTGGGTCAGAGGTAGAAAAAGTATTAAAACCGCTCTTCGATGCAATGGCTGACGAGGAGGGTGCACAACGGAAAGAGGGAGACAAACTTCGAAAAAGATTTGACGCACTAAGTCAGGTTCTAGCGAATACCTTGCAAGAAATTCTGGATGAGGCTGATGCTGGCGAACTTCCAACTTCTTCAGATGATGATGGAAGTAATTTTGCTCTCGCAATTATCCCTCCCCGTCGGGTAATCAAAATCGGTGAGACAGTTTCGCTCACTGTACGTGCCCCAGAGACTTTTGATGTTGACTCAATAAAATTTGCTCTGTTGTCGGAATCAACCTCCTTTGAAATTGTTGATACTGGAAAGGTCTCGTGGAATAAACATCCTCGTCTTCCTGTGCAGCAGCGAACTATTCGTGTGCTGGCAAAATCTCGTGGCACAGGGACCTTAAGTGCGTTCTCTGGTGATGTTCGAGCTGAGTGTGAACTTGTAGCGGTTGCATTCGAACCAGTCACTGAGGTTGAACCCGAATCTCTGATCTTTGATCCATTCCACGTCAAAGTAGCCCCTACGAAGGCAAAAAATCTAATTCTGAGAGGTCCCCTTGAGTACGTGGGCGAAGTAGTTCAAGTTCAATCCTCTATCGGTGGCTTAGAAGTTCCAACACAAGTTAGGTTTAAGAGTTCGAAGAGTGGAAAATCAGCTGAAATCCTCATTAGGGCTCTTGCGGGCATTGATGAAGGCGAAGCAATTGTTACAGCGAAACTGGATGAGGAAGTTGCTAATTGCTCAGTAACAATTGTTGAGAGTGCGAGAAATAAGAATCCAAAAATTAAGATTGAAGTTGTCGGTAACGATAATCCACCACGAAGAGTGGATACGCTCCCTGAAGATGGGCAATTGGTGATTCGTATCTATGGACGTCACAGATCAATTTCCAAAGTACTAGGAAAATCAACTCCAAATGGTTTTGAACATGAAACTACTCCTGCCGCCCAGGCTAGTATCGTTGAAATCGTTGCCCAGCAATTGTCCATCTATGCAGTTGAGCGGGATTCAGAGAAGAATCCTGACCGATATCCCGATGCACCTAGCATTTTCTTTAAGCAACAGGAGTTCATCCCAAGGTTCATAATTGCTCTTCAGTCGGGTTTACTGGATCTTCAGTAATGGAGTACTTATCAGACCGACTTAAGGAGCCTGATGATTTTTATGAGGTTTTTGCCTGGGAGAAGTTATCTACGAAATCTCAAAATACGCTACAAAGAGCAATCGAACGAAGCGATGTTTGGAGAACTTCTGAGCTCAATGGATTCAGCTTTGATCTACTGAGCAAGATATCAATAGAAGATCTAAATGACGCACGGTTCATAGGTCCATCACGTGCAGAAGAGTTGATTTCTGAACTTATAGCCCTCTTTGAAAATATTGGCTCAACAAAGGATCTAAATTCTGCGGCAAATGCTACCTCCCAGATAATTTCTGTCTCTTCCCTACAGATATTGGCCAAATTGACTGTTGATGAAGATTTAGACAAATACCTTGAAAGAATAGGCTCAGTAGATTTGTTGTCGCCTCAGGAAAGACATGCCCTTTTACAGGAGTTAATGCCAAGTAAGAATCCATTTAAAAGAATGATGTTTGGCAAAAGAGATCAAGAAGTAGCGCTTGGGCATCTCATCGACGCCAACCTACGTTTGAGTTTTGCACTAGCTAAACGAGTTTGCCCCGATCGGGACATTCGAGCCCGTGCGGTTGCTGGCAATTTAGGCTTACTCGCAGGCATAACCTCTTTCTCTGATAAACCAAATATTGATTTTGAAAGTTACGTAATGAAACATGTTCGAGAGTTCATCCAAGATTTAATCGGCTCTTTCAACCTTTCATACGATGACATCGTTGAGTTGATGTTAGATGCGAACGAAAGTGAAATTGATTCAGTCGACATTGAAGAGGAAGCAGTAACTGAATTTCCTTTTGAAAGCTGTACTTCATTTTCGGAGTTGTTTCAAGAGTTGGATCGAGAATTGCTCAAATTACCGAAAGTTGATGATCGAGCGCTATCCATGTTAAAGCACAGACATCACGCATTTGGCGAACCAGGGTTAACTCTTGACGATATCGGCAAAGAATGGGGGCTCACTCGTGAGCGAGTTAGACAGATAGTCGACCCTCTTATGAAGGTTCAAATTGAACTTGACGGCGAAATCCCACTCCTAGTGAAGGCGGTTGAGCTTTTCGAAGATTGTGAAGATGAGGATCAATTCAGCGCAAAAGTGGCGGATGATGCGAGGTTCTCTGGCGAATCAATCTCTTGGCAACGCCTGTGGGGACTAACTCGCATACTGTCTCCTGACAACCTTGCAGACAGGGTCTATCAAAAGCATTTGGAATGGGAAGCTGAATCGGGCGCCAATTCACCGATTCGAAACTTAATTAAGAAGGATCGATCCAAATTCGGTCTCTATGACTTACAAGTTATTTCAAAAAAGTATGAAATTAGTGCGGACAAGGCTTTTAAAGTCATTTCTGAGATTTATCCACGATCCATCCGCAGTGGAAATTTGGTTCTTGCTCGAACTAAAAATTTGGACACAATGTTTGAAAATTCAATCGCTAAACAATTGAAAGTCAGTTCGCCCTTACAAGTCCAAGATCTCTTGAAAGGTTTGCAACGTACAGGTAAATACAGAGATGTATCACTAATAGGCTCCAAAGCTGATCTCACCAATTTGATACTGACTCTAGCGGGAGATCCCCCTAGCTACGAAAAAGCCGCTGAAGGCTTAATTAAAGAAGTCGATTTCCAAGCTCTTGAGAAATGGCTTATAGAAATATTTGCTGATGCAAATCTGGGGATACTGCACTCTAATGACGTCGTGAATTTTGCTTTACGAGATAGGAGTATTAATATCAGTTCGATAACTGTTTATCTTTTGAATAGTCCCATTATGAGATCGCACGGACGGTCGCTTTACAGCTTGGTAGGGACAGAGGTCACTGAAGATCAGCTGGACGCTTATATTCAGATTATTCGTGGTTCTTCAGAAGCCTCAGAAGTTTCATATGAAATGACTGATGCATCCAGGGGGATTTTGATCGTTAAGCCAAATTTAAATGTGATTACGAGTGGGATTATCTTTCCGCCCTCTGGATACAAAAAGTTATTCGAAGGTTTCGAGTTCCAAACCTCATGTTCGTGTGGTCAGTTAGAAACAATCCAAGCAGTCAAATTTGCTCCATCTGGATTTTGGACTGGATTTACAGCAATGATTCGACATGGGTTTTCGCATCACCAAATGAGTAAGGGATCAACTTTTCGTTTTGAGTTCGACTTTGATAAGTCAGTAGTAAGACTTTTAGTGAACTAAATTCTTTCCATATTTGATTCCTGCCTTTATTGCGTTTACGGATTCAAATTGAGTTAGTCCTGAAGCTATTGCAGCTTCTAGCAGGCTCTGGGAAGCTTCTCGTTCTTCTAGAGAACCCATACCAATAATTTTTCCGATGTAGGTTGCATGTTTAATTAGAGACTGATTTCGACTTCCTTCGGGTGTATTTCGAATCAGGGCACATCTTTCTGACAGAACTTGTTCTGCAAATTCACGTGAAAATACTTGATTACTGGAGATGTATGAACTGTGAATCGACGAAGGGGCAACTAAATATTCTCTAATAGCTTTTGGTGAGAGTTCGTCCCTTAGCCAAGCTGGGAAGTTCAAGACTACAGAATGATTCCCAACTGATCGGTATTGATCTGTAATCCCACTTGCAGAATTTATGAGCCGTGAACCCTCGGCAACGATGTACCCACCTTTAGACCGTGTATCAACTCGCCACCAACCATTAACCTCCGTTCCCTGTTTGATGGCAATGTTTTGATCATAGAAATAGAGATGCTTTCCACCAGATGGAGTTTTAACTGAATATGTCTCAAAGAGCTGGGAATCACCAGCTTTTCTACAGATCTCCTTGAATACATCTTCACCGTTCTTCACACCAAGTTCATCCCAAGGACTAGAAGGCACCGCTCCTTTTGAAGTATCTAAATCAATGACTATCAAGTTGGAAACTTCGCAGGCAATCCCGATGTTCGCATTCGGATGCTCTGTCCACCACGAGTCAATCTGCAAAGGATTTGTCGTTGCTCGGTTTTGCCAATCAGAAATTAATGGCCTCTTTGAGTTCTCAACTAGCGGTATGACATAAAACCCATTCTTTGCATGGGCTAGAGCTGCTGCCTTCAATGAGTTTTGGTCAATGGGTTTAATTGATCGAATTGGAGACTGTAAATCCTTTGCAGGATGCTCTGCTTCCCCCTTTGGAAAAAGCTCTCCAAACTGTCGGATCGAGCCGCTTGAATCTTTTCCTGTCTCCACAATAGTTATGAATGACAATTGAGCTTCTTTAATTTTTCCGAAATAGGTTTCCTTCGCATTGACAGGAAATCCCACAGTAAGAAACCCATACTTTTCAAAACTCTTTAGGCCAATTCTTTCGCTTAGAATTTTGGCATCATCATCAAATGCATTAAACATATGTCCAATTTGAGTCAGTGCGATGTCGACTCCGTACTGGGCTTTGAGAGATTTGGACATTTCTAGAGTTTCTTGAGTTTTAGAAGCTGCCTTCTTTGGTGCGACGGAGTTAATTTCACGTTTGTGTTCTTGAACATCCTGAGCAATATTGGCTTTGCCACTCACATAGTTGATCCCTCTAATCTTATTCTTACCATCCCACGCTATTTCGTCGACCACCACGACTGCGTAGCCCAGTCCTTCAATATTTGTCTGATACTTGTGGATAGCTTTAATCGGAAATCCAGCCACGTTAGACGGGCCACGTAGAAATGTTTTAATATTCAAAATCTCAGAAAGGAACTCGGCATCTTCTTGGTAAGTTTCATAGAAAACGCCGCATTGTATTAGCACGATATGTCTTGGAAAATCCTCTTTTAAATCAACCCACTGATCTAGGAGAGACTTTGCTTTCATATTAAGCTCTAGTAATTCTCTCGAATGTAAGCGTATGCACGATCAAATAGATCACCAGCAGGTGGCAGTCCAGAGTTCTTAAGAATCAAGCGAAGCTCTTGTCGGACCATTCGGTCCCCTGGGTGAGAGGTTTGCCAACCTGTGCCTCTTACTGGTTGGACTAATGAATCTACTTTCTCCACAACGCTTTCAATAACAACTGGAACACCTTGCGGCTTGAACTCTTCAAATATCTGAGTCAACGCACCCTTACGAGGATCAATTACTTTGATCTCGTTGATTCGACCCTCATCATCAGCACGTTCTGCTTCGAGCAAGTCTTTAGCGAGTTCTAATAAGTGGCGTAGGAACTCAACACTTTCTGCCGCACTAGAAATGCGACTTAGGCGAAGTAGCTCTAAGCGTTCAGCTAAGGATTTCCATAACTTTATTCCAGTAGCTCCCGCAATTCGAGCCAGGATTCGCTCCTCTAGCCGCTGCAACACTTCGAGAGCAGTTGGTGCAGGTTGTCCAAGCTTTGGTGGCGCTGGGAACAATCCGTTTTCTCTCAGAGCTTCGAGGACTTCAGCATCCATCGCCACTTTGTCTAACTTGTCTGCATCAATAGTGATACCAGTGAGATGTGTGTGAACAATCTCCATCGTCTTTGCACCGAGTTTTTGCCAGAGTAAAAGATCTGCCGAGTTATTTGGAGCAATAGATGCATAGACTCGAGCCAAGAATCTGTAGTTATCTTCAATCGGGCGAAGCTTGGTATCTGGCCATAGGAACTCAAATAAACCCTGACAACGCATGAACTTGGCTGCAAACTCATCACGTTTTTCGATCGTGTCCAGAATCTGCTGTGCATCATGGATTTGATTAAAGACAGATGCCTCCTTATCAACGCTCTCAAATTCAGAAATAGTGTTTGCGACTTCTGCAGTGAGTTCACCCAACAAGATCTCGACATCTTCTTGATTCTGCCCTGGCTTCATTGTGGCCTTTGTTGATAAAGCCTTCGCAAGCTCTTTGCCAAGTCCCACATAATCAACAATCAGACCATGAAGTTTTTGTTGGCCCGTTATTGGGTTGGTCCATCTACGGTTGGTGCGGCAGACAGCTTGGAACAAGGTGTGCGCACGTAGTGGCTTATCCAAATACATGACACCTTCAATAGGTGCATCAAAGCCCGTCAGCAGTTTTGCTGTAACAATTACAAACTTGAGTGGGTCATTGATATCTCTAAAGCGATCCTTAATTGTTGCTTCTTGCTCACGGTCAATGTTCCAGCGATCCCATTCCTGCGGATCATCTTTAACCGTTGTCATCACAACGGTTGCCTCTTCACCTTGATTAAGCAACTTGGTGATTTCATCGTAATAAGCCACACAAGTAGCTCGATCAAATGCAACAACCTGAGCCTTTAGACCAAGGGGAGCGATACGTGCTCTGTAGTGATCAACAATGTCTTTACATACCGCCTCGATGCGATCTTTATCTCTAACCACAATAGAGATATGTGAAGCTCGTGCTGCAAGCTTTCCACGTTGCTCTTCACTCAAATTTTCTTCATCCGCCAACTGATCGAAGGCCGCTTGTAGATCGTCACCATTAAAATGGAAGTTAACCAAACGAGTCTCCACGTGCACAGGTAGCGTTGCCCCATCATGGATGGAACGCTCTACCGAGTAATGGTTAAGAGCGCCATCTGGATCATCCATGTCGCCAAACATAGAAAAGGTGTTCTTATCTTCTGTAGATATTGGCGTACCAGTTAGACCAATGAACTTGGCATTTGGTAGCGCTTCACGCATATCTAAACCAAGGCGACCCTCTTGAGTTCTATGTGCTTCATCAACCATCACCACAATGTTCGCTCGATCATTAAGTAACCCAGCCTCAGCAAATCTAAATATCGTTGTAATTATTACGCCACGAGCATCGTTTTTTAGCAATGCTCGAAGCTCATCTTTTGTCTCAGCGGTCTTTAGAGATTGAATTCCCACTGACTTAAACTCTGACTCAGTCTGCTGAATGAGTTCCAAGCGATCCAAAACAATCACAATTGTTGGTGCATCTAATTCACTTTCATGGCGAAGCTTTGCCGCTGCATAGGCCATTGCAAATGTCTTACCTGAACCTTGGTGATGCCAGATCAACCCCTGCCTCTTCTTTGGATCCTTACAACGAGCAACTATTGCCTCTACCGCTTCTACCTGCGGATAGCGAGGAATCACCTTGGTTCGAAGCGCCCCATTGGCAGTCCTGCGTGATGAATACAAAGTAAAGGTGCGCAAGATATCCAGCACCATTACAGGAGTTAGTAATAACTCTGCAGACCTCAACATATTAGGAATTCCTGGAGGCATGATTACATCAGTTGTCGACGACCAGTTCAGCCACAACTCTGGTGGCTGTCCCACGGCGCCATATCTAAATTCACGACCTTCTGATGCAAATGACAAGACATTGGGAACAAAGAATTCAGGAGTCTTCTTCTCGTAAGCATTGT